>Ga0315902_10000061_pt1 | contig 168874 bp, 165 predicted proteins | sample LakEriMetagenome_9_FD_203523 | JGI IMG/M metagenome (GOLD analysis project Ga0315902, IMG submission 203523) | Freshwater fungal communities from buoy surface, Lake Erie, Ohio, United States - Buoy 12 MA117 | ecosystem: Environmental > Aquatic > Freshwater > Lake > Lake biofilm | place: USA... | reverse complement strand
CGTGCGTGATGCGCGGGTGGGGGCGGTAGGCGGAGGGCCCCGTGGGGCCGCGCGCGAAGGCGCTGCGGACCGTCGGGAGGAGCCTGCCGCTCCCACCCGTGCAGCGCGCCTCGTCGGAGCGAGCGCAGTCGGACCCGGAGAACGATTAAGCGTCCGCAGAAGCCGCTGGCTCCTCAGGCGCCTTCGTGTGCTTGATGAACAACTGCGCCGCCCAGATGCCCACCTCGTAGAGGATGATCATTGGAATCGCCAGCGCCAGCTGGGACACCACATCAGGCGGCGTCACGATCGCTGCGATGATGAACGCCAGCACGATGAAATAGCTGCGAAAGGCCTTCAGCTTTTCGATCGACACGATCCCCATGCGGGCCAGCACGATCACCACGATCGGCACCTCGAAGGCCAGGCCGAAGGCCAGGAACATCGTGAGCACGAAGCTCAAATAGGCCTCGATATCCGGCGCAGCGGTGATGCTCTTGGGCGCAAAGCTCTGAATGAAAGCAAACACCTGCCCGAACACGAAGAAGTAGCAAAACGCCACCCCGATGAAAAACAGCAGCGTGCTGGAAATCACCAGCGGCATCACCAGCTTCTTTTCGTGCGCGTACAGGCCCGGCGCGACGAAGGCCCAGACCTGATAGAGCACCACGGGCAAGGCGATCAAGAAGGCCGTCATCAACAGGATCTTGAGCGGCACCAGGAAGGGCGAAATCACCGAGGTGGCGATCAGGGTCGCGCCCTTGGGCAAGGTGGCGGTCAGGGGTGCGGCCAGAACGTCATAGAGCGCCGCCGGGCCCGGCCACAGCGCCAGCGCCGCGCCGGCCACGGCCACTGCGATAAAGGCCTTGATCAGCCGGTCACGCAACTCCACCAGGTGGGCCACAAAGGGCTGCTCGGTCCCGGCGAGTTCGTCTTCTTTGGAGGGTTCGGCCATCTAGTTGAATTTCTTAGGCCGGTAGCGCGCCACGCGGGCGGCGCCCGATAGCGCATGGCGGCGCACGCCGCTGCGGGCCTTGAACCAATTGGGCACGGCGCCCTGCTTGATCCGCCACTTCTTGCCCGGGTGCTTGTATTCGGGGGTGACGGTCGGCACCTCCAGCGGTGCGCTGTAGTCGATGGCCGGGGTGTCGCCCAGTCCGGAGCCGAGTTCGGCGCTGGTGGTCTGGATCGAGCTCTCGACGTCACGCGCTGCGTTCTCGACCGTGTCCTTCATCTTACGAAGCTCGTCGAGCTCCATCGAACGATTGACTTCGGCCTTGACGTCGGACACATAGCGCTGCGCCTTCCCGATCAAAGCGCCGACCGTGCGCGCGACACGCGGCAGCTTCTCGGGGCCGATGACGATCAACGCCACGGCGCCGATCAGCGCGATCTTGGAGAGGCCGAGGTCTATCACGGAAGGAGCGAGCCAGCGAGCGCACGACGCAGAACCCGGGCGCGCCGGGCCGCTTCAGGGTGCGCGTGAGCCGATTCAGGACTTGTTGCGGGCCTCGACGTCGATGGTGGTCTTGTTGTCACCTGCGGGCTGCGCCAAGGGGGCCTGCTGCGGGGGCGTCGCAGGCGGGGTGGTGGTGGTGGTGGACTCGGCTGGGGCCGAACCGTCTTTCACACCGTCCTTGAAGCCCTTGACGGCGCCGCCGAGGTCCGAGCCGATGTTCTTGAGTTTCTTGGTGCCGAAGACCAGCACGATGATCAAGAGAACGATCAGCCAATGCCAGATGGAAAAAGTACCCATGGGTGACTCCTGAATGAATGCAGTGAATTGCGGGGGATTCTAGACCCGCGGGGCCAAGCCCCTTCGCAGGGGCGGGGCAGACTCAGCCCTTGAACCAGGGCCGCGGCCCGCCCATGACGTGGATATGCAGATGATGCACCTCCTGGCCGCCCTCGGCGCCGGTGTTGGTAACCACCCGCCAGCCGCCCTCGGGGTAAGGGTTGCAACCCTCTTGCAATGCCAGCTTCGGCACCAGGGTCATCATGCGCCCCAGCAGGGCCTCGTGCTGGCCTTCGACCTGGGCCAGGGACGGGATATGGGCCTTGGGAATCATCAGGAAATGCACCGGCGCCCAGGGGTGGATGTCGTGGAAGGCGTAGATCTGGTCGTCTTCGTAGACCTTGCGCGAGGGGATCTGGCCCTGGGCGATCTTGCAAAACAGGCAGTGGGGGTCGTGGGTCATGACAGGACAGGCCCCTGCGGCGGGGCATTGTGGGCAAACCGCAGCCAGCCGCGGATGCACCGATACAGGTACCACAGGCCCACGATCGCATGGGCCAGGGCACCCGGCAGTACGAACAGCAGGTACAGCGGTGCGGTCAGCAACAGCCACACCACCGTCCACCAGAACGTGGAGATCATGTAGCGGTGATGCAGGATGTACAGGGGATCGGGGTCGTCGGCGCGGCGGATGTAGTTGACGATCAGCGCGATCACTGCCAGCGTGCCCAGAGACAACCAGGCGGCGGTGTGCATGCTATAGAGCACGTGCATCAGCATGCGCTCGCAGGGCGATCGGGGACGAACATCGATGGGGTCGAGGACCTCGGGCTCGGTCATGGTCGCAGCCGCAGCGGGATGTTCAGGCCTGGCCGGCCTCACGGGCCTGGGCCTTGCGCAAGGCCTTTTCCTCAAGCCCCGACAGACCTTCACGGCGCACGAGCTCGGCGACCACGTCATCGGGCGTGAGGCCGTAGTGGGCCAGCGCGATCATTGTGTGAAACCACAGGTCGGCCACCTCGCCTACGAGCTTGTGCGGGTCACCGCCGTGGTCGACATCCTTGGCGGCCATCACCACCTCGGTAGCCTCTTCGCCCACCTTCTTGAGAAAAGCATCGGGCCCTTTGTGCAGCAAGCGCGCCACGTAGCTGCGCTCGGGGTCACCACCGTGGGCGGGTTTGCGGCTTTCGATGACGGCGGCCAGGCGGGCCAGGGAATCAGTGGAGGACATGACAGTCATTTGTAGATGGTGGCCGGGTCTTTCAAGACGGGCTCGCAGGGCTGCCAGGCGCCATCCTGCAGGCGCAGGAAAAAGCAGCTGTGGCGGCCGGTGTGGCAGGCGATGCCAGGCTCGTGCCCCAGCTGGGTGACACGCAGCAGGATGACGTCGTTGTCGCAGTCGAGGCGGATCTCGTGCACGGTTTGCACATGGCCGGATTCCTCTCCCTTGGGCCAGAGCTTGTTGCGTGAGCGGCTGAAGTAGACCGCCCGGCCCTCCTGGGCGGTGCGGGCCAAGGCTTCACGATTCATCCAGGCGAACATCAGCACATCGCCGCTGGATGCCTCCTGCGCGATGACGGGGATCAGCCCGCGCTCATCCCATTTGACGTGATCCAGCCATTGCATGCGATCGATTGTCGCCGATGGCGCATCGGTCTTGCGCTCACAGGCGCACCGACACCCCGCGGGCGTGCAGATGGCGCTTGGCCTGTTGCACCGTGTATTCGCCGTAGTGAAAGATGCTGGCGGCCAGCACCGCATCGGCGCCGCCTTGCTGCACGCCGTCGGCCAAGTGGTCCAGATTGCCCACACCCCCCGAGGCGATCACCGGTACGGCCACCGCATCGGCCACCGCGCGGGTCAGGGCCAGATCGAAGCCGGACTTGGTGCCGTCACGGTCCATGCTGGTCAAAAGAATCTCGCCCGCGCCGCGCCGCGCCATCTCGGTGGCCCAGGCCACGGCGTCCAGACCGGTGTTCTTGCGCCCGCCATGGCTATAGACGTCCCAGCCCGGGCCGCGGGCGGCTTCGTCGTCGCCGGTGCGGCGCTTGGCGTCGATGGCCACCACGATGCACTGCGCGCCATAGCGGTCGGAGGCGTCGGAGATCACCTGCGGGTTGGCGATGGCGGCCGAATTGAAGCTGGTCTTGTCGGCGCCGGCATTGAGCAGGCGGCGCACATCGTCGACGGTGCGCACGCCACCGCCCACGGTGAGGGGGATGAACACCTGCGAGGCGACTGCTTCGATGATCGGCAGGATCAGGTCACGGCCGTCGCTGGTGGCGGTGATGTCCAGAAATGTCAGTTCGTCGGCGCCCTGCTCGTTGTAGCGGGCCGCGATTTCGATCGGGTCCCCGGCGTCACGCAACTCGACGAAGTTCACGCCCTTGACGACACGGCCGCCCGTGACGTCCAGGCAGGGGATGATGCGTTTGGCGAGCACCTTCAGGTGCCTAGTTCGTCGGCGCGGGCCTGCGCCTTCGCGAAGTCGAGGTCGCCGCTGTAGATGGCGCGCCCGCAGATCACGCCCTCGACGCCTTCGTCCTCGACGGCGCACAGCTTCTCGATATCGGCCATGTTGGACAGGCCGCCCGAGGCGATGACGGGGATGGTGAGCGATTGCGCCAGCTTGACGGTGGCGTCGATGTTGATGCCCGAGAGCATGCCGTCGCGGCCGATGTCGGTGTAGATGATGGACTCGACACCCCAGTCCTCGAACTTCTTGGCCAGGTCGATGACTTCGTGGCCGGTGAGCTTGCTCCAGCCGTCGGTGGCGACCTTGCCGTCCTTGGCGTCCAGGCCCACGATGATGTGGCCGCCGAAGGCGCTGCAGGCGTCTTTGAGAAAGCCGGGGTTTTTGACGGCGGCGGTGCCGATGATCACGTAGCGCAGGCCGCTGTCGATGTATTTCTCGATGGTGTCCAGATCGCGGATGCCGCCCCCCAGTTGCACCGGGATGTCGTCGCCCACCGCCTTGAGGATGGACTTGATGGCCGCGAAATTCTGGGGCTTGCCGGCAAAGGCGCCATTGAGGTCCACCAGGTGCAGGCGCCGCGCGCCCTTTTCGAGCCACGAACGGGCCATGGCCGCCGGGTCTTCGCCAAAGGTGGTGGCCTGGTCCATGTCGCCCTGCTTGAGGCGGACACAGTGACCATCCTTCAGGTCAATGGCGGGAATGAGCAGCATGGGAAAGGGATGGAATCAGGGATTCCAGTGCAGGAAGTTGCGGTAGAGGGCCAGGCCGGAGTCAGCGCTTTTCTCTGGGTGGAACTGGGTAGCAAAAATATTATCGCGTGCAACCGCAGCGGTAAAGCTCCCGCCATAGTCTGCCTCCCCCACGGTGTGGCGGGCATCCGACGGCCGGGCGTAGTAGCTATGGACGAAGTAGAACCAGCTGCCATCGGCCACCCCCGCCCAGACCGGGTGCGGGCGGGACTGGCGCACGCGATTCCACCCGATCTGGGGGACCTTGTAGCGGCTGCCATCGGGCTGGCGCTGGCCCTCGAGCTGAAACCTCACCACCTCGCCGGGGATCAGCCCCAGGGACTCGGTGGGGCCCTCCTGGCTGCGATCGAGCAGCATCTGCATGCCCACGCACACCCCCATCAGCGGTTTGTGCGCTGCGGCATGCATGACCGCGGCGTACATGCCCGATTGGTGCAATTCGCGGATGCAATCGCGCATGGCGCCCTGACCGGGCAAGACCACCCGGGCGGCGGCCATGACGTCTTCGGGGCGGCGGGCCCAGACCACCTCGACCCCGCTGCCCTGGGCGGCGTGCAGCACGGCCTGGGTGACCGAGCGCAGGTTGCCCATGCCGTAATCGACGACAGCGACGGTGGTCATCGAAGGCCGTGGGTCAGAAGCGAGCGGACGCGCCAGGCGTCACAGGGAGCCCTTGGTGGAGGGAATGACGCCGGCCGACCGCGGGTCGAGTTCGAGCGCGGCGCGCAGGGCGCGGGCGAAGGCCTTGAAGACGGTCTCACACTGGTGGTGTGCGTTCTCGCCCCGCAAGTTGTCGATGTGCAGGGTGACGAAGGCGTGATTGGCAAAGCCCTGGAAAAACTCGAAGGCCAGCTGGGTGTCGAAGCCGCCGATCATGCCGCTCTTGAACGGCACGTGCATCACCAGGCCCGGACGGCCGGAGAAGTCGATCACGACGCGCGAGAGCGCCTCGTCCAGGGGCACATAGGCATGGCCGTAGCGGCGGATGCCCTTTTTGTCGCCCACGGCCTTGAAGACGGCCTGGCCCAGGGTAATGCCCACGTCTTCGACCGTGTGGTGGCCGTCGATGTGCAGGTCGCCCTTGGCGTCGATGTCCAGATCGATCAGGCCGTGGCGGGCGATCTGTTCGAGCATGTGGTCGAAAAAGCCGATGCCGGTGGACAGGCTGTTGGCGCCGGTGCCGTCCAGGTTGACGCGCACGCGAATCTGCGTCTCGGCGGTGTTGCGGGTGACGTCGGCCTGGCGGGGGGTGGGTGCGGTGGTCATAGGCAGGCTTGCAAGGCGGCGAGCATCTGCACGTTTTCGTCGGCGGTGCCGACGGTCAGGCGCAGGCAGTTGGCCAGCAAAGGGTGCATTTTAGAAACGTTCTTGACCAGGACGCCGCGGCGCTTCATGCCCTCGAAGGCGGCCTGGGCATCGGGCACGCGCACCAACACCATATTGGCGTCGCTGGGCCAGACCTTCACCCCGGGCAAGGCGGCCAGGGCCTGCACCAGCGCCTGGCGCTGCGCGCGCAGGTCGGCGGCCTGGGCCTCGTAGACGGCGGCATGCGCCAGGGCGAACAGGGCCGCCTCGGCATTGAGCACGCTGATGTTGTAGGGGGGGCGCACCTTGTCGATCTCGGCGATGAGGGCCGACGGGCCCATCATGTAGCCCAGTCGCACACCGGCCAGACCGAACTTGGAGAGGGTCCGCATCAACAGCACGTGGGGGTGGCGGCCCAGGCGGTCGATGTAGCTGCGGCTGGAGAAAGGCTGGTAGGCCTCGTCGATCACCACCAGGCCCGGCGCGGCCTGCACGATGCGCTCGATGACGGCGTCGTCCCAGAGGTTGGCGGTGGGGTTGTTCGGGTAGGCCAGATAAATGATGGACGGCTGGTGCTGCGCGATGGCGGCGAGCATGGCCGCTTCGTCCAGCTCGAAGTCGGGCGTGAGGTCCACGCCCACGAACTTCAGGCCTTGCAGCTGCGCGCTCATGGCGTACATCACGAAACCGGGCAGCGGCGACAGGATGGACGCACCCGGTACATCGCAGGCCATGGCCAGGAGAGAAATCAGTTCGTCCGAGCCATTTCCCAGCATGAGGGCGCAGCCTACGGGCAAACCGGCCTGCCGGGCCAGCGCCGCGCGCAGTTCGTCGATGCGGGGGCCGGGGTAGCGATTGAGGGCTACCGCACCGAGACGCTGCCCGAGTTCGGCCTGCAACGCGGGCGGCAGGCGATGGGGGTTTTCCATCGCGTCGAGCTTGATCAGGCCCGTGGCGTCTTGCACCGCATAAGCGTGCATGGACTGCACGTCTTGGCGGATCAGGCGGGAGAGTTTCTCAGGCAGTGCGCTCATGGCTTGAGCCTCATTTCGGCGGCCCGGGCATGGGCCTGCAGCCCCTCGCCGTGGGCCAGGACCGAGGCGATCCGGCCCAGGGTCTGGGCGCCCTGCTCGCTCACCTCGATCAGGCTGCTGCGTTTTTGGAAGTCGTACACACCCAGCGGGCTGGAAAAGCGCGCGGTGCTGCTCGTGGGCAGCACGTGGTTGGGGCCGGCGCAGTAATCGCCCAGCGACTCGCTGGTGTAGGCCCCCAGAAAGATGGCGCCCGCGTGCTTCAGGAGCGGCTCCCAGCGGTGTGGATCCGAGGAGGCGATCTCCAGGTGCTCGGGGGCGATGCGGTTGCTGATGTCGCAGGCCTCTTGCATGGAACGGGTGTGGATCAAGGCGCCACGACCCGTGAGCGACTTGGCGATGATGTCGGCGCGCGGCATCTGCGGCAGCAGGCGGTCGATCTCGGCCTGTACGCGCTCGATGTAGGCGGCGTCTGGGCACAAGAGGATGCTCTGGGCGAGTTCGTCGTGTTCGGCCTGCGAAAACAGGTCCATGGCCACCCAATCGGGCGGCGTGGTGCCGTCGGCCAGCACCAGGATTTCGCTGGGGCCGGCGATCATGTCGATGCCCACCTGCCCAAACACACGCCGCTTGGCGCTGGCCACATAGGCATTGCCAGGGCCGGTGATCTTGTCCACGCGCGGCACCGAGGGCGTGCCATAGGCCAGCGCGCCCACGGCCTGCGCGCCACCGATCTGGAAGGCGCGGGTGACACCGGCCACATGGGCGGCGGCCAGCACCAGCGGGTTTTTCTCGCCGCGCGGCGTGGGCACCACCATGATGATCTCGCCCACGCCCGCGACATGGGCGGGGATGGCGTTCATCAACACCGACGAGGGGTAAGCGGCCTTGCCACCGGGCACGTAGATGCCCACGCGGTCGAGCGGCGTGACCTTCTGCCCCAGCAGCGTGCCGTCGGCATCGCGATAGGACCAGCTCTCGCCGGAAGCTTTTTTCTGTGCCTCGTGGTAGCTACGCACCCGCGCCGCGGCCTGCTGCAAGGCCTCGCGCTGGTCGGCGGGCAGGCTGTCAAAAGCGGCACGCAACTCCGACTGCGTGAGCTCCAGGTCTTGCATCGACGCCGCGGACAGTTGGTCAAAACGAGCGGTATAGGCCAGCACCGCCGCATCGCCTTGCAAGCGCACGGCGTCCAGGATCTCGGCGACGCGCGATTCGACCTGCGAGTCGGTCTCGGCCGACCAATGCAGACGCGCCTGAAAAGCCGCATCGAAATCGGGCTGGGCGGTAGACAGGCGCAGGGGCTGGGCGGGCGAGGTCATGGGCGGTGCGAGCAGGGTTCAGGCCTGCTTGGCCTGCGTAGCCTGCGAAAAGGCGTCGATCAGGCGCCGCAGCGGCGCCTGCTTGAGTTTGAGGGAGGCCTGGTTCACCACCAGGCGGGCGCTGATGTCCATGATGCGCTCGACCTCGACCAGGTGGTTGGCCTTGAGCGTGTTCCCGGTGGACACGAGATCGACGATGGCATCGGCCAGCCCGGTCAGGGGCGCGAGCTCCATGCTGCCATAGAGCTTGATCATGTCGACGTGCACGCCCTTGGCGGCGAAGAAGTCGCGGGCGATGGACACGTACTTGGTGGCCACCCGCAGGCGCGCACCCTGACGCACGGCGCTCGCGTAATCAAAGTCAGCGCGCACGGCCACGCTGACGCGGCACTTGGCGATGCCCAGATCCAGAGGGGTGTACAGGCCTTGACTACCGTGCTCAATCAGCGTGTCCTTGCCCGTCACGCCCAGGTCGGCGCCGCCGTATTGCACGTAGGTGGGCACATCGGAGGCGCGCACCAGTACCACCCGCACATCGGGCTGGTTGGTCGCGAGAATCAGCTTGCGCGATTTCTCGGGGTCTTCGAGCACCTCGATGCCCGCGGCGCGCAGCAGCGGCAAGGTCTCGTCAAAGATGCGGCCCTTGGACAGGGCGAGGGTCAAGGCGCTCATGATTTCACCCGTTCGATGTCGGCGCCGACACCGCGCAGTTTTTCTTCCATGCGGTCGTAGCCGCGGTCCAGATGGTAGATGCGGTCTACCACCGTCTCGCCTTCGGCCACCAGGCCGGCAATCACCAGGCTGGCCGAGGCACGCAAATCGGTGGCCATGACAGTAGCGCCCGAGAGGCGCTCGACGCCCTCGATCAGCGCCGACTTGCCATCGACCTGAATCTTGGCGCCCAGACGCACAAGCTCGTTCACGTGCATGAAGCGGTTCTCGAAGATGGTCTCGGTCACCAGCGAGGAACCCGTGCCGATCACGTTAAGCACCATGAACTGGGCTTGCATATCGGTGGGAAAGCCCGGGTATTCGGTGGTGCGAAAGCTCTGGGCCGACAGCCGACCCTGCGAGCGCACGCGGATGCCGCCTTCGACCGCCTCAACGGTGGCGCCGGCCTCACGCAGCTTGTCGATCACGGCCACGAGATGGTCGGCGCGCCCATGACGCAGGAGCACCTCACCGCCCGCGGCGGCCACCGCGCACAGGAAGGTGCCGGCCTCGATGCGATCGGCCACCACCTGGTGGGTGCCCCCGTGCAAGCGCTCGACGCCCTGGATGCGGATGCGGCTGGTGCCGTGGCCTTCGATCTGCGCGCCCATGGCGATCAGCATCTCGGCCAGGTCGCCGATCTCGGGCTCCATGGCGGCGTTTTCCAGCACGGTCTCGCCCTCGGCCAGGGTGGCGGCCATGAGGAAGTTTTCAGTGCCGGTGACGGTGACCATGTCGGTGCGGATGGAGGCACCGCGCAGGCGTCGGCGGCCGGCGGGCAGCGAGGCGACCATGTAGCCGTGTTCGACCTCGATGTCGGCGCCCATTTGCTGCAGGCCCTTGATATGTTGGTCGACCGGTCGCGAGCCGATGGCGCAGCCCCCGGGCAGCGACACCGTGGCACGGCCAAAGCGCGCCAGCAGCGGGCCCAGGGCCAGCACCGAGGCGCGCATGGTCTTGACCAGGTCGTAGGGGGCCTCGGGCTTGTCCAGGGTGCCGGCGTCGAGGGTGATGCGATCCTCCTCGCGCTGCACGGACACGCCCATGTTCTGGACCAGCTTGACCATGGTGGCCACGTCTTGCAGGCGCGGCACATTGACCAGCGTCACGGGCTGGTCGGTCAGGAGGGCCGCGCACAACTCGGGCAGGGCGGCATTCTTGGCGCCGGAAATCCGGACCTCGCCCTGGAGCGCGTGGCCCCCGCGAATCAAAAGCTTGTCCATTGAAAAAAGTCGGTCAGGCGCGGGGGGAGGACGCCGCCCACTCGGCGGGCGTCAGGGTCTTCATCGACAGGGCATGAACCTCGTCGGTATGCATTTTCGCACCCAGCGTGGCATAGACCCGCTGATGGCGCTGGATGGGACGCTTGCCCTCGAATTGCGAGGACACGACCAGCGCCGTCCAGTGACGGCCGTCGCCATCGACTTCAAGGTGCTCGCAGGGCAGGCCGGCAGCGATCAAGTCACGCAGTTGGTCGGCAGTCATTTCACTTCCTCATCCTCGGATCTTGTAGCCGATTCGCAGCAGATTGACGGCCACCGCGCTCACTGCGAACGTGGCCACAGACACGACCGACAGGCTGAACCACGGCGAGACATCACTCACGCCGAAGAAGCCATGGCGAAAGCCGTCGATCATGTAGAAGAAGGGATTGAGGTGGCTCACCTGCTGCCAGAAATCGGGCAGCGAGTGGATGGAATAGAACACGCCCGATAAAAACGTCATGGGCATGATGACGAAGTTTTGAAAGGCCGCCATCTGGTCGAACTTCTCGGCCCACAAACCGGCGATCAGACCCAGCGCGCCCAGCATGCCGGCGCCCAGCACCGCGAAGACCAGGATCCACAGAGGCTGCGCGAATTGCGGCGTCACAAACAGGGACGTGATCAATAACACCCCTGCGCCCACGCACAGCCCCCGCGCGATGGACGAGCCCACATAGGCGAAGAACCAGGCCCAGTGCGACAACGGCGTGAGCAGCACAAAGACCAGGTTGCCCATGATCTTGCTTTGAATCAGGGACGAGGAGCTGTTGGCAAAGGCGTTTTGCAGCACCGCCATCATGACCAGCCCCGGCACCAGGAAGGTGGTGTAGTCGATGCGGTCATAGACCTTGACGTGGCCTTCAAGCACATGGCCGAAGATCATGAGATAGAGCAAGGCCGTGATCACGGGCGCGGCCACGGTCTGAAAGCCCACCTTCCAGAAGCGCAGGACTTCCTTGTAGAAAAGGGTTTGCCAGCCTCTCATGACGCCTGCCCCTGCGTGGCGGCGGGCTGTGCCTTGCCGGCCATCACCTCGATGAACACGTCCTCGAGGTCGGCCTTGCGGATCTCGATGTCTTCGGCCTGCAGGCCCGCCTCGCGCAAGGCGGCCAGATGGCGTTCGATCTCGAGGGCGTCATGCGCAGGCAGTTGCACGATGCGACCGGTGACGCGGGCGCGCGCTGCGAGAGCCGGCGGGAGCAGATGGCCCTCGGTCTTGAAACGCAGCACATTGCTCGAGGCGGCGCGCAGCAGGTCGCTGGTGCGCTCCAGGGCCACCACCTGCCCCGACTTGAGCATGGCGATGCGACCGCACAGGGCCTCGGCCTCTTCGAGGTAGTGGGTGGTCAGAAGCACGGTGTGCCCCTGGCGATTGAGTTTGGCAATGAACTGCCACAGGGTCTGGCGCAGTTCGACATCGACACCGGCAGTGGGTTCGTCCAGCACGATGACCGGCGGCTTGTGCACCAGAGCCTGGGCCACCAGCACGCGGCGCTTCATGCCGCCCGAGAGCTGGCGCATGTTGGCGCGGGCCTTGTCGGCCAGCCCCAGGCTGTCCAGGAGTTCGTCGATCCAGTCGTCGTTGCGGGCGATGCCGAAATAGCCCGACTGAATGCGCAGCGCCTCGCGCACAGTGAAGAAAGGATCGAAGACCAGTTCTTGGGGCACGATGCCCAGAAGACGCCGGGCCTGTGCGTAATCGGTCTGTACGTCGTGGCCCTGCACGGTGACATGACCGCGGCTGGCGCGCACCAGGCCCGCCAGGATGCTAATGAGGGTGGTCTTGCCCGCGCCATTGGGACCGAGCAAGCCAAAGAATTCACCTTCCTCGATGTCCAGGCTGACGTTGTCGAGCGCCTGGACGTCGCCGCGGGCGCCCTGAAAGGTCTTGGAGACGGACTGGAAGGAGATGGCGGGCATGAGAACCCGCCATTTTAGGCGGTGGCCGCCTGCGGGTCGGGCATCAGGCCATCGACGCCATACAGGGCTGCCAAGGCACGCAGGCGCGCGGGCATGCCAGTGACAGCAAAAGCCATCCCACGGGCCAGCGCCTCGCGCCGCGCATCGAGCAACACCGCCAGCGCCGAGGAGTCGAAATGCTCGAGGGCCGAGGCATCGACCATCGCCAGACGCTCGCCGCTGGCAGTGATCGTCTGGGCCAACATGCGGGCGCAACCAGCCGCCTCGGCGTGACTCAAGACATGGGGCAGAACCAGGGCGGCCATGGCGCTTTAGCCGCGGCTGGTTCGGGCGCTGTTGGCGCGATTGCGCTCGGCCAGGGTGGCAATCAGACCGTCGATGCCCTTGGCGTTGATCTCCTGGGCGAACTGGCTGCGGTAGGTTTCGACCAGCCACACGCCCAGCACGTTCAGGTTGTAGATCTTCCAGCCCGCGCCATCGCCGGGGGTTTTCTCAAGGCGGTAATCGAGTTGGATCGGATCGCCACGACCACGGATCTCGGTGCGCACCAGTACCTCGGTGTCTTCGGCTGCGGCGCGCAGGGGGCGCACCACGATGGTCTCGTCACTGACCTGCCACAGGGCACCGGCGTAGGTGCGCACCAGCAAGGTCTTGAATTCTTCCTGCAGGCGCCTGCGCTGCTCGGGGCTGGCTTGACGCCAGGCTGGGCCCACCGCCTGCGCCGTCATGCGCTGGAAATTGACGTTGGGCATGATGCGCGCGTCCACCAGGGCGATGACGCGCTGGATGTCGCCACCGCGCAAAGCGGGATCGGCCTTGATGGCGGACAAGGTCTGCTCGGACAGCCGACGAATGAGCGCATCGGGGGCTTCGTCGGCGGCGTGGGCAGCGGGGGCCCCCACCGCAAGCAGACCCGCCGCGCACAGGCTGGCTGCCCAATGGACCAGGATGCGTCGTTGGATCATCGGTTCTCTTTCTTTTCTTCGAAGATCTCGGCCCGCCGTCGCTGCAGATAGGCCTCGCGCACGAAGGTGTAGCGGTCCAGAGCCATTTCGTCGAGCAATCGGCCCGTCCCCAGCAAGGACGCACGGATGTCGACCAGCCGCAAGGCGAACAGACTGTTGCGGGTGCTGGACGGATCGAGTTCGCGCAACAGGTCGGCACGCCGGTCGACCAGGAAGGCGCCCGCATCGCGCGCGGTCGACGGACCGAGCAGGGGCAAGACCACATAGGGACCGGCGGGCACGCCCCAGTACCCCAGGGTCTGGCCGAAGTCCTCGCGATGCCGCTCCAAGCCCATCTCGGAGGCAATGTCCAGAACGCCATAGAGGCCGAACACCGTGTTGATGCTCACACGCATCAGACCCTCGGCCGCCTGAGGAATCTTCAGCTGCATCAGGCTGTTGGCCGTCGACCAGACGTCCCCCAGATTGGAAAAGACGTTGCTGACCGCCTTACGCGCCGGCGACGGTAGGGTCTCCTGGTAGGCCGTGGCCACGGGCTTGAGGACGGCGGTGTCGACTTCGTCGTTGAACCGCATCACCCCTCGGTTGAAGTTCTCGAAGGGGTCGCGTTTGTCTGGACCGACGGCACATCCGGCCAGGGTCAACCCCAGCAGCGCCACCAGCAGGAGGCGCTGCACACGAGAGGCAGCGAGGGAATGTGTCATTTTCTTTGGCCCGAGGTCTTGCTGGTGTTGCCGCTGTCTTCGGCCTTGCTGTAGAGGAACTGGCTGATCAGATTCTCCAGCACAACGGCCGATTGGGTGCTGGAAATCGTATCGCCCTGCTTCAAATTCTGGTCGCCGGCGCCCGGCTCGATGCCGATGTATTGCTCGCCGAGCAGACCGCTGGTGAGGATTTTGAGCGAACTGTCTTTGGGAAAGGCGTATTGGGATTGCAAGGCCAGGGTCACGCGCGCCTGGAAGCTCTTGTCGTCAAAGGTGATGGACTCGACCCGCCCGACCACCACGCCCGAGCCCTTGACCGCCGCCCGGGGCTTGAGACCGCCAATGTTGTCGAACTTGGCCACCACCTGGTAGGTGGACTGGAAGTTCAGGGACAGCAGGTTGGCCGATTGCAGGGCCAGAAACAGGATGGCCAGCGCGCCCAGGAGCACGAAGAGACCGACCCACACATCATTTTTTGACTTTTCCATATTCAAACTCTCGTCTTTGTCCACGCATCCAGCCCAGTGGCCGCCGCGGAACCGGCTCCGCCGGGCCGCTGGCGGCGCCCCCTGGGGGGAGGCGGCCGCAGGCCGCTTCGGGGGGGATTCTTCATATACTGAACATCAGGGCCGTCAGCACGAAGTCCAGCGCGAGGACCGCGAGCGATGCCACCACCACCGTGCGCGTCGTGGCGCGCGACACGCCCTCGGGTGTGGGCTGGGCCTCAAAGCCCTGAAACAGCGCGATGAAAGTGACGGTGACGCCGAACACCAGGCTCTTGACGATGCCGTTGCCCACGTCCTTCCAGACATCGACGCCGCCTTGCATCTGGCTCCAGAAGGCGCCAGGGTCGATGCCGATCATCAGCACGCCCACCACATAGCCGCCGAGGATACCGACGGCGCTAAACACAGCAGCCAGCAGGGGCATGGCGATCAGGCCACCCCAGAAGCGCGGCGCCAGGATGCGGCGCACTGGGTCGACCGCCATCATCTCCATCGCGGACAGCTGCTCGCCGGCCTTCATGAGGCCGATCTCGGCGGTGAGCGAGGTGCCGGCGCGGCCCGCAAACAGCAAGGCGGTGATCACCGGGCCCAACTCGCGCACCAGGCTCAGGGCCACCAGCAGGCCCAGCGCCTCGGAAGACCCATAGCGTTGCAGCGTGTAGTAGCCCTGCAAACCCAGCACGAAGCCGACGAACAGGCCCGACACGCCGATGATGGCCAGCGAGTAATTGCCCAGGAAATGCACCTGGTCACGCACCAGGCCAAAGCGCCGCAGGCTGGGGCCGGCCAGTTGCACCAGGCGCAGGAACAGGCGCGCGCCGCGGCCGAGGTCGGCCAGCTTGGTGCGCGTGCCCAGGCCCAGGCGCGAGAGAGGATTGCTCATGACCGCAACCCCGCGCTGAAATCCTGGTCCACGCTGGGGCCCGGGTAATGGAAATGCACCGGCCCCTCGGGCTGGGCGTGCACGAACTGGCGCACCAGCGGATCGTCGGAGGCCATGACCTGCGCGGGCGTGCCCTGCGCCGCGATACGGCCATTGGCCAGGATGATGACCTGGTCCGCGATGCGGAAGGTTTCTTCGAGGTCGTGCGACACCACGATGCTGGTGATGCCCAGGGTGTCGTTCAGGCGCCGTATCAGCTGCGCCGAGGTGCCCAAAGAGATCGGATCCAGCCCCGCGAAGGGCTCGTCGTACATGATCAATTCAGGGTCGAGCGCGATCGCACGGGCCAGGGCCACGCGACGGGCCATGCCGCCGGAGATCTGGGCGGGCATGAGATCGCGCGCGCCGCGCAGGCCCACCGCGTTGAGCTTCATCAGCACGATGTCGCGCACCAGGGCTTCAGACAGACCCGTGTGTTCGCGCAAGGGAAAGGCAACGTTGTCGAACACCGACAGATCGGTGAACAAAGCCCCAAACTGAAACAGCATGCCCATACGCCGACGCGCGGCATACAGACCGTCGCGATCGAGCGCGCCGATGTCCTGGCCATCAAACAGCAGTTGACCGGCCTGGGCGCGCACCTGCCCGCCCACCAGCCGCAAGACCGTGGTCTTGCCGCCGCCCGACGCCCCCATGAGGGCCGTGACCTTGCCCCGGGGCACGGTGAAGTTCACCCCATCGAGGATGGGGCGCTCGCCGTAGCCGAAACGCAGGTCTCGGCATTCCACCAACGGAGATGCGTCGTCGAAAGCCATCGAGGCACAGAGTAAAGAAAAAGGCCGGAACCCGCCCGGCCTTGCGCTAGGGAAAACCCGATGATACGTGGGCCGAACAAACCTGCCCAGCCACCGGGCTTGATTTAGCGCGGAAGGTCGCTGAACCCCATGAGGAATTCGTCGACCGAACGCGCGACCTGGCGACCCTCGCGGATCGCCCAGACCACCAGGGATTGACCCCGGCGCATGTCGCCAGCGGCGAAGACCTTGGGCACGTTCGTGGCATAGCCCCCCGTGAAATCGGTGCTGGCGCGGGCGTTGCCGCGGGCGTCCTTGTCGACACCGAAGGCGTCCAGGATGCTGCCCACCGGGCTGACGAAGCCCATGGCGAGCAAGACCATGTCGGCCTGCAGGATCTGCTCGGTGCCCGGCACCTCGACCATCTTGCCGTCCTTCCATTCGACGCGCACAGTCTTCAGACCGGTGACCTCGCCTTTGTCGCCGATGAACTCTTTGGTGGCGATGGCGAATTCACGGTCGCAGCCCTCTTCGTGCGACGAGGAGGTGCGCAGCTTGTACGGCCAGTAGGGCCAGGTCATCTCCTTGTTTTCCTGGGCGGGCGGCTCGGGCATCAGCTCGAACTGCACCACGCTCTTGGCGCCATGGCGGTTGCTGGTGCCCACGCAGTCGCTGCCGGTGTCGCCACCGCCGATCACGATCACGTGCTTGCCGTCGGCGCGCAACTGGCCCTTGAGGGTGTCGCCAGCGTTGATCTTGTTTTGCTGGGGCAGGAACTCCATCGCGAAGTAGATGCCGTCCAGGTCGCGGCCCGGCACCGGCAGGTCACGTGATTGCTCGGCGCCGCCGGTCAGGATCACCGCGTCGAAGTCTTTTTGCAGTTGCTCGGGACTGATGGTTTCCTGGGCCCAGTTGATCACCTTGGAGTCGGCGGGCAGCTTGCCGATCATCACGCCGGTGCGCACCTTGACGCCCTCAGCCACCATCTGCTCGACGCGACGATCAATATGGTGCTTCTCCATCTTGAAGTCGGGGATGCCATAGCGAAGCAGGCCGCCCACGCGGTCGTTCTTCTCGAAGAGGGTGACGTCGTGGCCGACGCGGGCCAGCTGCTGCGCCGCGGCCATGCCGGCCGGGCCGGAGCCGACGACCGCTACTTTCTTGCCGGTCTTGATCTTGGAGGGACGCGGCTTGACCCAGCCATGTTCCCAGGCGCGGTCGATGATGGCGTGCTCGAGGGACTTGATGCCCACCGCGTCATCGTTCACGTTCAGGGTGCAGGCGGCCTCGCAAGGCGCGGGGCAGATACGGCCGGTGAACTCGGGGAAGTTGTTGGTGGAGTCCAGCACCGTGAAGGCGTCCTGCCAATCGTCGCGATACACCAGGTCATTGAAGTCCGGGATCACGTTGTTGACGGGGCAGCCGCTGTTGCAAAAGGGCGTGCCGCAGTCCATGCAGCGCGCGGCCTGTTGCTTGGCCTGTGTGTCGTCGAGGCCGATGACGAATTCCTTGTAGTGCTTGACGCGCTCGGGCACGGGCTTGTAGCCCTCTTCGAGTCGCTCGAATTCCATGAAGCCGGTGATTTTTCCCATGCTGTTGCTCCGTATTTCTCGAACGTTTTCTGGGCTGGGTCAGGTCGTCGCCACGGCCGGCGCGCTCTGGCTGGCGGCCGCGACATCGCGCTGGTGCATTTCGGCCAAAGCACGCTTGTATTCGTTGGGGAAGACCTTCACGAACTTGGCGCGGCTTTGATCCCAGTGATCCAGGAGCTCGCGTGCGCGCTTGCTGCCGGTCCAGCGGTTGTGGTCCTCGAGCAGGCGCTTGAGCATCGCTTCGTCGGTTTGGTCGGCGTGCAGGCGGGTCTTGGCGGCAGCGGCCTTTTGTTCGGCCGCAGGCAGCACCTTCTCCAGCGACACCATGGCGGTGTTGCAGCGTGCAGCGAACTGACCGTCTTCGTCATAAACGAAGGCCACACCGCCGGACATGCCCGCCGCGAAGTTGCGGCCGGTCTTGCCCAAGACGACGACGGTGCCGCCGGTCATGTACTCGCAGCCATGATCGCCTGTGCCCTCGACCACCGTGGTGGCGCCCGACAGACGCACTGCGAAACGCTCGCCGGCCACGCCGCTGAAAAACGCTTCACCGGTGGTCGCGCCATACAGCGCGGTGTTACCGATGATGATGTTCTTCATGGCTTCGCCGCGGAAGTCGATGCTGGGGCGCACGACGATACGACCGCCGGAGAGGCCCTTGCCGGTGTAGTCGTTGGCGTCGCCAATCAGGTACAGCGTGATGCCGCTGGCCAGGAAAGCGCCAAAGGACTGACCACCCGTGCCTTCGAGCTGGATGCGGATGGTGTCATCGGGCAGGCCGGTGGGATGCACCTTCGTGACCGCGCCCGAGAGCATGGCGCCGACCGAGCGGTTCACGTTCATGGCTTTTTCCATGAACTGCACCTTCTCGCCCTTCTCGATGGCGGCCTTGGATTTTTCGATCAGGACACGGTCCAGGCTCTTTTCCAGGCCATGGTCTTGCGTGGCCACCTGGTAGCGGGGCACGTCGGCCGGCACCAAGGGCTGGGCCAGCAGGCGGCTGAAATCGAGGCCGCGCGCCTTCCAGTGCTCGATCCCTTTTTTCATGTCCAACAGATCGGTGCGGCCGATCATGTCGTCGAACTTGCGGATGCCCAGTTGCGCCATGATCTGGCGCACTTCTTCGGCGATGAAGAAGAAGTAGTTGACGACGTGTTCGGGCTTGCCGGCGAACTTCTTGCGCAGCGCCGGATCCTGAGTGGCCACGCCCACTGGGCAGGTGTTCAGGTGGCACTTGCGCATCATGATGCAGCCCTCGACCACCAGCGGCGCGGTGGCAAAGCCGAATTCGTCCGCACCGAGCAGCGCGCCGATGGCGACGTCGCGGCCGGTCTTCATCTGGCCGTCGGCCTGCACACGGATGCGACTGCGCAGACGGTTCAACACCAGAGTCTGCTGGGTCTCGGCCAGGCCGATCTCCCAGGGCGAGCCGGCGTGCTTGATCGACGACCAGGGCGAGGCGCCCGTGCCACCGTCATGACCCGAGATCACCACATGGTCGCTCTTGCACTTGGCCACGCCCGCAGCGATGGTGCCCACGCCCACCTCAGACACCAGCTTGACGCTGATGGAGGCATGCGGCGCCACGTTCTTGAGGTCGTGAATCAGCTGCGCGAGGTCTTCGATGGAGTAGATGTCGTGGTGCGGCGGCGGCGAGATCAGGCCCACACCGGGCACCGAGTAACGCAGCTTGCCAATGTAGTCAGACACCTTGCCACCGGGTAACTGACCGCCCTCGCCCGGCTTGGCGCCCTGCGCCATCTTGATCTGGATCTGATCGGACGAAGACAGGTATTCGGCCGTGACGCCAAAGCGGCCCGACGCGACCTGCTTGATCTTCGAGCGCAGCGAGTCACCGGCCTGCAGCGGCAGGTCGACTTCAACAACGTCCTTGCCAATCACGCTGGCCAGCGTGTCGCCCTTCTTGATCGCGATGCCCTTGAGCTCGTTGCGGTAACGCGCGGGGTCTTCGCCGCCCTCGCCGGTGTTGCTCTTGCCGCCGATACGGTTCATGGCGATGGCCAGGGTGGCGTGCGCCTCGGTGGAGATCGAGCCGAGCGACATCGCGCCCGTCGCGAAACGCTTGACGATTTCCTTGGCCGACTCGACTTCGTCGATCGGGATGGCCTTGGAGGGATCTACCTTGAACTCGAACAGACCACGCAGCGTCATGTGACGGCGGCTCTGGTCGTTGATCAACTGGGCGTATTCCTTGTAGGTGTTCCAGTTGTTCGCGCGCGCCGAGTGCTGCAGCTTGGCGATGGCATCGGGCGTCCACATGTGTTCTTCGCCGCGCACACGCCAGGCGTATTCGCCGCCGGCGTCGAGCATGGTGGCCAGCACCGGATCACTGCCGAAGGCGGACTTGTGCATGCGGATCGCCTCTTCGGCGATCTCGAACACGCCAATACCGCCCACGCGGCTGGCGGTGCCGGTGAAATACTTGGCAATGGTGTCGTCATTGAGGCCGATGGCCTCGAACAACTGCGCGCCGCAATACGACATGTAGGTGCTCACGCCCATCTTGGACATGATCTTGGACAGGCCCTTGCCGATCGCCTTGACGTAGTTGTAGACCGCCTTCTCGGCCGACAGATCGCCCGGCAGGTCCTTGTGGATCGCGGCCAGGGTTTCCATGGCCAGGTAGGGGTGCACCGCCTCGGCGCCGTAACCGGCCAGCACGCCAAAGTGATGCACCTCACGGGCGGAGCCAGTCTCGACCACCAGACCGGCCGTGGTGCGCAGGCCCTCGCGCACCAGATGCTGGTGGATTGACGAGAGCGCCAGCACCGCGGGGATCGCCAACTGCGTGGACGACACGGCGCGGTCGCTGATGATCAGGATGTTCTTGCCGCCCTTGATCGCGTCGACCGCCTCGGCATTGAGCGAGGCCAGCTTGGCCTCCACGCCCTCGTGGCCCCAGGCCAGCGGGTAAGTGATGTCCAGCGTGTAGCTGCGGAACTTGCCCTGGGTGACAGTCTCGATGTCACGCAGCTTGGCCATGTCGGCGAAATCCAGAATCGGCTGGCTCACCTCCAGGCGCATCGGCGGGTTGACCTGGTTGATGTCCAAGAGATTGGGCTTGGGCCCGATGAAGGACACCAGCGACATCACGATGGCTTCGCGAATCGGGTCGATCGGCGGGTTGGTCACCTGCGCGAACAACTGCTTGAAGTAGTTGTAAAGCGGCTTGTTCTTGTCGGACAGCACGGCCAGCGGGCTGTCGTTGCCCATGGAGCCGATGCCCTCTTCGCCGGCCTGCGCCATGGGCGACATCAGGAACTTGATGTCTTCCTGGGTGTAGCCGAAGGCTTGCTGGCGATCAAGCAGCGTGACGTCGGAAGCCGCGGCGTCGCCGGTGCTCTCGGTGAGGTCATCGAGCTTGATGCGCAGGTTCTCGATCCACTGCTTGTAGGGTTTGCTGCTGGCGAGGTTGGACTTGAGTTCCTCGTCGTCGATCATGCGACCCTGCTCGAGGTCGATCAGGAACATCTTGCCCGGTTGCAGGCGCCACTTGCGCACGATCTTGTTCTCGGGCACCGGCAGCACGCCGGACTCGGAGCCCATGATCACCAGATCGTCGTCGGTGATGCAGTAACGCGAGGGGCGCAGGCCGTTGCGATCGAGCGTGGCGCCGATCTGGCGGCCGTCGGTGAACACGATCGAAGCCGGGCCGTCCCAGGGCTCGAGCATCGCCGCGTGGTATTCGTAGAAGGCCTTGCGGCGCTCGTCCATCGTGGTGTGCTGCTCCCAGGGCTCGGGAATCATCATCATGACGGCCTGGCTGATCGGGTAGCCGGCCATCGTGAGCAACTCCAAGCAGTTGTCGAAGGTGGCGGTGTCCGATTGGTCGGCAAACGAGATGGGATAGAGCTTGTGCAGGTCGGGTCCGAGCACGGGCGAAGACATCACGCCTTCGCGCGCCTTCATCCAGTTGTAGTTGCCCTTGACGGTGTTGATCTCGCCGTTGTGTGCAACGTAGCGATAGGGGTGGGCCAGCGGCCACTCGGGGAAGGTGTTGGTGGAGAAACGCTGGTGCACCAGGCCCAGGGCCGACACGCAACGCGGGTCCTGCAGATCCAGGTAGTACTCGCCCACCTGGTTGGCCAGCAACAAGCCTTTGTAGACCACGGTGCGGCTGGACATGGAAGGAACGTAGTACTCCTTGCTGTGCTGGAGCTTGAGCGCCTGAACGGCCGCACTGGCGGTCTTGCGGATCACGTAGAGCTTGCGCTCCAGCGCGTCCTGCACGATCACGTCGCTGCCGCGGCCGATGAAGACCTGGCGCAGCACCGGCTCTTTCTCGCGCACGGTGGGCGACATGGGCATGGCCAGGTTGACCGGCACATCGCGCCAACCCAGTAGCACCTGGCCTTCGGCCTTGATCGCGCGCTCCATCTCCTGCTCGCAAGCCAGGCGCGAAGCATGTTCCTTGGGCAGGAAGATCATGCCGACGCCGTACTCGCCGGGCGGCGGCAGGTTGACGCCCTGCCGGGCCATTTCTTCGCGATAGAGCTGGTCGGGCAACTGAATCAGGATGCCGGCGCCGTCGCCCATCAGGGGATCGGCACCGACCGCGCCGCGGTGATCGAGGTTCTCGAGGATCTTCAGGCCCTGCTGCACGATGGCATGGCTTTTCTCACCCTTGATGTGGGCGACAAAGCCCACGCCGCAGGCATCGTGCTCGTTCGCAGACGAGTACAGGCCTTGTTCCTGGAGGTGTTTGAGTTCGGCGGGCGTGGCCATGGCAATTCCTTCGGTGCGGTTCACAGTGGCACGGCGCGTCCACAGGACGGCCGGCGAGATTTCACGGGGTTGGAGAGGATAGTGCAGTGCAGCAGGCTTGGCCAGAGAAATAAATGGGGTCAGACGCTATTTAAAAGCCTGGTGATTCTCTGGGTGAATTAATCGGGGACATATTAAAGAGAGTCGCTGCGCCGAGGCCGACCGGGCCGACCGCGGGTGAGGCGTCGGGGCGTCTGCTTTTGCAGCGCCGCCAGGAAAACCTCATCCCCCAGCGCCCAACCATGGAGCGCCGCATCCGTAAGCGCTCGCACTCGTTCGGTGCCAAGCCCTGCGGCCACGCGTTCGGCGTAGGCCTGCTCGCGGGCGAAGGGGGTGTTGCCCAGCGCCCAATAGATCGGGTGCGGGCTGAGGGCCTTGTCGCCGTCTTGGCCGATGCAGTGCCGATGGCTCGACCAGGCGTAATCGGCCGGCGCCTCGACCAGGCCGGCGCGCACCGGATTGAGGTCGAGGTAGGCCATGCAGTCCAGCAAGGCGGCATCGGCTTGGAGGGGCGCGCAGCGGTAGCGGCCTTCCCAGAGGGTGCCGCTGCGGCCGACGCGTTGGTTGAAATAGCGCACATAACGTCGACCGATGCCTTGCATCATGCGTGCCAGGCCTTCGCTCTCAGCCGGGGTGGCGAGCAGATGGAAGTGGTTGGGCATGAGGACGTAGGCATGCAGGGCAACGCCGTTGGCGCGCGCCGCCTCGGCCACGAGGGTGCGCAGGGTCTCGTAGTCGGCCGCGTCGCGCAAGATCGGCTGACGATCGATGCCGCGCTGGATCAGGTGGTGGGGGTAGCCGGGGACGGTCAGGCGGGGGAGGCGGGCCATGGCGAGGGATCATAGGGTGTCTGACCCTGATTTCTGGTGTCTCCCGTTCTCTCGTTCGGCGTGGGTTGGCGTTGTCGGTGCAACGCGGCGGGCGTGCAGCGCCGTGATGCGCGCGCGAAGTCGTCCGAGAACCAGCGAGCGCGGGGTGCGTGGGGTGGGTTCGGGGGCGCCTGTGCGGGGCTGAGGAGCGCAGCAACGGGCGGATCAAGAAGCGCGCATGTTTGAGCCGAAGGCGAGTTTGCGCGCTTCCCGCCTGTTGTGAGCACCGCAAGGGAGCCCGAAGGGCCCCCGCACTTGAAGCCCCCGGGCCCGCCCCACGCGGCCCGTGCGGTGCACCGACAACGCAAACGAAAAAGGCAACGACAACCAAAAAAGCCCCCCGCCGACACAACACCGCAAGAACCCCGCTCAGAATCCATCGGGCTCAAGGGAGTGCCGCATGTTCTCCGCGTGGATGATTGGCTTCCTGCTGGTGATGGCCACCTTGGTCTGGGTCGCGGTCATCGTGGGCCTACCCCAACCCGCCATCGGGCTGGCGATCGGCGTGCTGCTCGCGGTCGCCGTGATCGCAGCCGCAGTGCTTATTCGCCGTCAGCGGCCACCGCATCGCCGTCGCGGCTAACCGCGGCGGGCAAACGCGCATACCGCAAAGGCGCCAAAGCCTCCAACCCGAACTGCGCCAACAAGGCTCGCAAGCGCTGCGCCGCACTGCGTTTGCGTTGTCCCGTCCACTTGGCCAGGATCAACTCGTTCTTCATGCTGTGCTCCCAGCCGACCAGCTCGGTCACCGTCACCTGATAGCCGCAGGCCTCCAGGTACAGACAACGCAACACGTTCGTCAACTGACTGCCCATCTCACGCGTGTGCAGCGGATGACGCCACAACTCGGCCAGCGGCGTGCGTGCCAACGACAGCGCCTTGTGCTGACGCAACTGCCCCGCCACCTCGGCCTGACAACACGGCACCAGTACCATGAAGCGCGCTTGCCGCGCCAGACCGAAATCGATGGCGTCGTCGGTTGCGGTGTCGCAGGCGTGCAAGGCTGTGACCATGTCCACAGTCGCCGGCAGCTCGCTCGCGCCCACGGCCTGCGCCGCGCTCAGATGCAAAAAGTGCATGCGCTCGAACCCCAGGCGCTGTGCCAGCGCGCGCGAACGCTCGACCAACTCGGCCCGCGTCTCGACGCCAAACACCTGCCCCACCCCGCGCGACTTGAGGTACAGGTCGTAAAGAATGAAACCCAGATACGACTTGCCCGCACCGTGGTCCACCAAGGTCGCACCGCCCGCAGACGCCGGGACCTCGTTTAGCAGCTTCTCGATGAACTGATACAGGTGATGCACCTGTTTGAGCTTGCGACGCGAATCCTGATTGAGCTTGCCGTCGCGGGTGAGGATATGCAGCTCTTTGAGCAGCTCGATCGACTGCCCCGGCATCAACTCGGGAATGGGCGTTGTCATCGCGCCCCTCCCGTGCGGGCATCGTCCATCCAGGCGCGCCAACCGGCGTGTCCGAGGCGACGCAGGGTCTCGATGTTCGTCTCGTAAATCGCCGACGCCTGCGGAAAAGCCTGTACGGCCTGCGCGATGCGGTCCTCGCGTAGCAGATGCAGCGTGGGATACGGCGCGCGGTTGGTGTAGTTGCTGATGTCGTCGGGCTCGGTGCCTGCAAACTGATACTGGGGATGAAAGCTCGCCAACTGAATCGTCCCTTCCAGGCCCTCCCGCTGCAACACGCGATCCGCCTCGGCCATGAAACCAGTGAACTCCATGAAATCGTGCAAGGCGTATGGCGCGATCAGGAGGGTGGTCTCGCGCTGGTCGGCCGGCAGGGCCAACAAGTCGTCGAGCTCACGCGCGAGATCGGCGATCAGATCGTTCCATCCCACAGCGGGCGAGACGGCATAGTGCACCTGCTCCTTCACATGCACCGCCTTGGCAAAGGGGCACAGGTTCAGGCCGATGACCGCGCGCGCCAGCCAACGCCGAGTCTCGCTCGCAACCTGGGCGTGGGTGGCTTCCATCTTTGAAATTCTAAGTCGCGCTCTCGAGCCGCTGCGTGTGCAGCCGACCCAGGGCGCGAGCCAGCAACAGGCCCGTGGCGCCGCAGACCCCCATCACCACCCAGCTCAAGGACCAACCACCCGTGCGCGTGGCCACCCAGGCGACCACAGGCGGCCCGATGAACTGACCGAGGCAAGACCACTGCTGCATCCAACCCACCGTGGTGGACACGGTGCCAGCGCTGGGCGCGACACGCACCGCCTGCCCGAACAAGGTGCCGGGGATCAAACCGCCCACCGATGAAAAAATCAGCACCGCCACAAACGGCCCCGCCACCGTGAGCTCCCCCGCAGGCCAGATCGGCGCATACATCCCCACACTGGCCAGAGCCATCACCGCATAGCCCGTCTGCAACAGGCGCTGAGGCGACGCGCCCCGCTGCAAGAGACGACCGGCGCCGATCGTGCCCACCATATTGATGCCAGCGGCGACTGCGCTGGCCAGCCCGATCGATCCGGGGGCCAGACCCGCCTGCGCGTACATCGAAGGCAAGAAGCCCATCACCGACAACCACTGCGCCGAATACACGGCAAAGGCCGCTGCCACCAGCCAGGGACCGGGCGCACGCAAGGTCTCGCCCAAACGCGTCTGCCAGACGCTCGGTGCGCGCGACGCTACCGGCGGATCCGCCGGCAACAGGCACCAAAGCGCGATCGCCAGTGCGGTGGACAGCGCGCCAGTGAGCCACCACCAAGCGGGCCAGCCCCAGACGGCGATCCACGGCGGCCCCACCAGCAAGGCCAGCGCGGTTGCCACCGGCATATAGGACGCCCAGGTTCCCATGCGTGCGTCGAGTTGGTCGACGGGCACGATGCGTCGGATCAGGCTGGGGCCGGGAGTGATGGTCAGTAAGAACCCAAAGCCCTCCACACCGCGCAGGGCGAGCAAGACTCCCGCGTCTTGGGTAAAGCCCCCGGCCACGCTCGTGAGCGACACCAGGGCAAGACCCGCCACCATCACGCGACGCAGACCCAGGCCGTCGGCCGCCAGACCCACTGCCAGCCCCAGGCTCATGCCGGCCAGTTGCACCATCGAAATCAAGAAGCCCGCCTGCACCAGGCTGATGTCCAGGGCCTCGCGCAACGCCGGCAAGGCAGGCGGCAACTTGCCCACGTGGATGGCGCCGCACACACCCGCCACGATCACCAGCAGGGAGCGGTCGATGCGCGCCGTCATGCGTCCAGGAGCTTGAGCCCCGTGAGCCGCGTGTGCTCGCGGGCCGCAAAGCGATCGGTCATGCCGGCGATGTAGTCCGCGATGGCGCGCGGCAAGTCGGCTTGCTGCGCGTAGGCCGGCGGCATCTCACGGGGCTGCGCGCGATAGGCCTCGAACAAGGTCTGCACCACCTGCCGCGCCTGCCCAGTGGTCTGCATCACCTGTGGGTGACGATAGAGATTGCGAAGCAGAAAGTGCTTGAGGGCATCGGAGCGCTCGCGCATCGGCGCGCCAAAGGCCACCAGCGGCGAAGCAAGGCGCACAGCATCCGCATCGGCCGGCGCAGCTTCGCGCAGGGCCGCGGCGGTGGCATCGATCACGTCATGCACCTGCGCACTGAGCATCAGGCGAATCGCCTCGTACAACAAGCGCCGGCCGACCAGATGCGGGTGGGCCGCCAGCGCCGCCTGGCGATAGCCGTCAAACAGCGAGACCTGCTCGAGCTGTTCGAGCGTGAGCAGGCCCGAGCGCACGCCGTCGTCGATGTCGTGCGCGTTGTAGGCGATCTCGTCGGCCAGATTGCAAAGCTGCGCCTCGAGACTGGGCTGCGTGCGCGCCAGAAAGCGATGGCCCACGCCGCCGGGCTCGCGCGCCTCCAGGGCCTGGGCGTTGGCGCGCGAACAGTGCTTGAGGATGCCCTCGCGCGTCTCGAAGGTGAGGTTCAGGCCATCGAACTGCGGGTAGCGCTCTTCGAGCTGGTCGACCACGCGCAGGCTTTGCAGGTTGTGCTCGAAGCCGCCATGGGTCGCCATGCATTCATTGAGCGCGTCCTGGCCCGCATGCCCGAAGGGGGTATGACCCAGGTCATGGGCCAGGGCGATCGCCTCCACCAAGTCCTCGCACAGGCCCAGGGGCCGGGCGATGGAGCGTCCGAGCTGCGCCACCTCGATCGAATGCGTCAGGCGCGTGCGAAACAGATCGCCCTCGTGATTCAAGAACACCTGGGTCTTGTAGACCAATCGCCGAAACGCGGTGGAATGCACGATGCGATCGCGATCGCGCTGAAACTCGGTGCGGTGTGGCGTCGGCAGCTCGGGGTGACGGCGGCCGCGACTGCGCTGCGGGTCGCTGGCGTAACGCGCGAGGGTCATGCCTGCCGCCGTGAGGGCCCGTGCAATGCGCTCACGCGCAGCAACGCGTGATCACCTGGGCCACCAGGGCATCCGGCGCCGAGCGCACCACGGCACGGCCCGGCCCGTCGATCACAACGAAGCGGATCTCGCCCGCCTCGGCCTTCTTGTCCAGGCGCATCAACTCAAGGTAGCGGTCGACCCCCAGGGGCGGGCCCTGAATGGGCAAGCCGGCCTGAGCGATCAGGCGGGTGCAGCGCGCAACAAAGGCGTCGTCGACGCCGCCCAGCTCGCGCGAGAGATGCAGCGCCATCACCATGCCGCACCCCACCGCCTCGCCATGCAGCCACTGGCCATAGCCCAGACCCGCCTCGATGGCATGGCCGAAGGTGTGGCCGAAATTGAGAATGGCCCGCAGGCCCGACTCGCGCTCGTCTTGGCCCACCACATCGGCCTTGATCTCGCAGCTGCGTCGCACCGCATGGGCCAGCGCCTGCGCATCACGCGCGCGCAGGGCGGGCAGGTTCGCTTCGATCCAATCCAGAAAGGCCATATCGGCGATCGGCCCGTACTTGATCACCTCGGCCAGCCCCGCGCTCAGCTCGCGCTCGGGCAGGGTGCGCAAGGTGGCCAGGTCGCACACCACCAGCTGCGGCTGGTAGAACGCGCCGATCATGTTCTTGCCCAAGGGGTGGTTGATCGCGGTCTTGCCACCCACCGAAGAATCGACCTGCGCCAGCAGCGTGGTGGGCACCTGCACAAAGGGCACCCCGCGCATGTAGCAGGCCGCGGCAAAACCGGTGATGTCGCCCACCACCCCACCGCCCAGCGCGTACAGCACCGTCTTGCGGTCGCTCGCGCGCGCCAGCAAGGCATCAAAAATCAGGTTCAGGGTGGCCCAGTCCTTGTGGGCCTCGCCGTCGGGCAGCTCCACCACGCTCACCTGGGCGTAATGCGGCTGCAGGGCAGCCTGCAAGGCCGGCGCGTACAGCGGCGCCACGGTGGTGTTGGTCACGATCAGGGCCGCGTGCGCCCGGGGCAGGCCCAGGCTGCCGATGCGCCCGATCAGGCCGTCTGCGATGTGGATGGGATAGCTGCGATCCCCCAGGTCGATGCGGACTTGCTCCGCGGCTGCGTTCGCCGTCATCACCCAAGTGTAAGGGGGGCCAACGCTCAGGCGGCGGGCCGCACGCCCGCCAGTTCCAGCTGCAGCACGATCACGTTGAGCAGGGCCTGCAGGCTGGGTCGCTCGCAGTCCACGGTCAGGTGCGCGGTTTCGCGGTACAGCGGGTCGCGCTCGGCATGCAGGCTGCGCAGGCGCTCGAGCGGGTCATCCACCTGCAAGAGCGGCCGGTTGCGGCTGTTGCGCACCCGCTGCAGCACCTGCTCCGGGGAGCTGCGCAGGTAGACCACATGGCTGGCCGCGCGCAGCGCCTCGCGGTTGGCCGCGCGCAGGACCGAACCACCCCCGGTCGCGAGCACCAGCGGGCCGGCCTGGGCCTGGCGTGCCAGATCTTCGATCGTGGCTTGCTCGATGTCGCGAAAGGCCGCCTCCCCGTGCTCATCCCAGAAGGCGCGAATCGGACAGCCCAGGCGCTCTTCGATGACATGGTCGGAATCGACGAAGTCCATCCCCAAGCGGCGTGCGAGCAGCTTGCCGATGGTTGTCTTGCCGGAGCCCGGAAGGCCGACCAGTGCGATGGAGGTCAAGGAAGGGACGCCCGAAACAGGGGAAATGCCGCAGAGCGCGGCGGGCGTCGATGATACCTGCGCCTCAGCGCGCGCCCATCCGCTCAGTGATCATCCGGGGCGTGATGAAGACCAGCATCTCCTGCTTGTTACTGGAGCGCTGGCGGTTCTTGAATAGATTGCCCACGCCCGGCAGGTCGCCCAGCACCGGCACGCGGGCCTCGTTCTCGGTCTCGGTCAGCTCGAAGATGCCCCCGATCACCACCGTGCCACCGTTTTCGACCAAGACCTGCGTGCGTATGTGCTTGGTGTTGATCGCGATGCCGGCGGCGGTGGTCTCGCCACGGCTGTCCTTGTTGATCACGAGATCAAGAATGATGTTGCCCTCGGGTGTGATCTGGGGCGTGACCTCGAGCTTGAGGGTGGCACGGCGGAAAGCCACGGCAGTGGCACCGCTGGAGGTGGCCTGCTGGTAGGGAAACTCGGTGCCCTGCTCAATCAGGGCCTTGGTCTGGTCGGCGGTGACGATGCGCGGGCTGGACACCAGCTTGCCCTTGCCATCGGCCTCCAGGGCCGACAGCTCCAGGTTCAAGAAGCGGTTGGCCGACGAGCTGAAGAGCGAGATCGCGAAGGTGGCCGGTGCGAAGCCCGCCAAGCCCAGCGCCGGCAGGTTGACGAAGCGGGTGTCGGCGCCAGCACCTGCGGGCAATGTCTCACCCGTGGTGCCGGTCAGGGCGTTGTAGGAGGCGCCCAGGCCGATGCGGTTGTTGCCGCCCAGCGGCACACCGGGTTCGCTGCCACGGATCCCTCGCAAGTCCTGGCCACCCAGGCGCACACCCAGCGATTTACCGAAGGTGTCGGAGGCCTCGACGATGCGCGCCTCGATCAACACCTGGCGCACAGCCACATCGAGCTTGGCCAGCAGCGCCTGCACGCCCTCCAGGCGCACGCCGATGTCGGTGACGAACAGCTGGTTGGTGCGGGGCTCGGCGATCACGCTGCCGCGGTTACTCAGGATGCGGTTGGCCGGTGGGCCGGCCATCAGCTGCGCCGCGACATCCGCCGCCTTGGCGTAATTGAGTTGGAAGGCCTGGGTGCGCACAGGCTCCAGGCCCTGCAAGGCTGCACGCGCCTCGAGCTCGAGTTTTTCGCGGGCGGCGATCTCGTCCTTGGGCGCGATCCACAGCACGTTACCGGACTTGCGCATGCCCAGGCCCTTGGCCTGCAAGATGATGTCCAGCGCCTGGTCCCAGGGCACATCGCGCAGCCGCAAGGTGAGCGAGCCCGAGACCGAGTCGGAGGTGATGACATTGAACTGGGTGAAATCAGCGATCACCTGCAGCAGCGCCCGCACCTCGATATTTTGGAAGTTCAGCGACAACTTCTCGCCCACGAAGCTCGCCCCCTGCGCCGCGGAGCCGGCCGAGGCGCGCTGCGGCCTGACCTCGACGACCAGCTGGGTGTCACTCTGGTAGGCGCTGTGCTCCCAGGCCCCGCGCGGCTCGATGACAAGCCGGACACGATCGCCCGCCTGCTGCGCGGTGATGGTCTGCACGGGGGTGGCGAAGTCGGCCACGTCCAGGCGACGGCGCAGACCTTCGGGCAGGCTGGACTTGAGGAACTCGACCACCAGGTTCTGCCCCTGCTGGCGGATGTCCACGCCGACCTGGCTGCTGGCCAGATCGACGACCACACGACCCGCGTTGTCGGGACCGCGCCGGAAGTCGAGGTCCTTCAGGGGCAAGGCCTCACGGTTGCGGCTCTCGGCAAAGACCGCCGGAATGGCCGTGGCCACAGCGGGCGCGGCCATGGGTGTCATGACCACCAGCAGCGAGCGGCCGTCGACTTGCAGGGCGTACGGCACCGGCGCCTTCAGGTTGATGACCAGGCGGGTGCGTTCACCGGACTGCACGACCTGGACCGTACGCACATGACCCTGCTGGATGTCGACCACCTGCCGACCCAGGGCATTGACCGCACCCGGCAGGTCCAGCGCGATGCGCGCGGGCGACTGCACGGCAAACGAAGCGGGCAAGACCTGCAGCGCTCGGGACAGGTCGATGCGCACGACCTCCGCGCCCGGATGGAGGGCGCCCGTGATGGCCTGGATCGCCAGCGGCGGTGCGTTGCCCGTGGCGACATCCTGGGCCGCGGCGCCCGGCGCGATCAGAGCAAGGAGCAGCGCCCACGGCGCGAGGCAGACGGCCAGCCGTCTGCGGGCCTGAGGCCCGATATGAGTGACCCGGATCATTGGCGTTCCTCCTGCAACTGCAGCGAGGCAGCGCGTTCTGTCCATTCGCCCGAGGCGTCCTGCACGATCTCGCGCAGCAACACCTGGGTGTCGGTGATCTTGATGACCTTGCCGTAGTTTTGGCCCAGATAAGCGCCGGGCCGCACCGAATGGACCAGTCGATCAATGCGGATCAGGGCCACCGGTTGGCCCCGGCGCATCAGGCTGCCCACCAGCGTCATGGTGTCGAGCGGGAAGGCCTCCAGGGGTTGCCGGGGGCGGACCAGTTCGGGCTTCAGAAGCGCCGCAGAGGCCTGGGGCTGCGTCGAATCGCGGCGCAGGGCCAGGGTGAGCTTCTGGCTGTCAAAGGGGTCGGCGGCCGAGGCGGCGCGGTAGGCCTGCGGGATGTACGGCTTGGGTTCAGGCAGCGGCGTGACCACGGTGCGCGCCTGGGCGCGTTGCTGGGTGATCCAGTCCTGGACGGAATCGGGGCGGGTGTCGCTACAAGCGACCAGCAGCAGGCTCAGCCCGCCACTGGCCAGGACAGCATGCAGACGGTTCATCGGGCACGTGCTCCGGAAGCCGCAGCGCTAGGACCTGCGGCCTTACGCTGGGCGCTGATTTCGTCGGGATCGAGGTAGCGGAAGGTTTTGGCGGTCGCCTCCATCACCAGCCCGCCGTCGCGCGCGGGCGTGATGCTGAGATTGCTCAGGGTCACGATGCGCGAGAGGTGGGCGATGTCGGCGGCGAAAGCGCCCACATCGTGGTAGCGGCCCGTGACCTTGAGGGCGATGGGTAACTCGGCGTAGTAGGCCTTGACCGACACCTGACCCGGCCGAAACAGATCGAAGTGCAGACTGCGCGCGAGTCCAGCCTGGTTGATGTCGGAAAGCAAGGCATCCATCTCGGAGCGGCCCGGCAACTGTTTTTCAAGCTGGGTCACCTGCTGCTGGACCTGCTCGCGCTGGCGCTTCAAGCCCTCGAGGTTGAGGGCCTGCGGCAGCTTGCGCAGGAAGTCGGCCTGCAGGCTCGCCTCCCGCTCGCGTTCGGCCTGCAGTTCGCCCACGGTATCGCGGATGACGACCCACCAGAGCGCCGCTCCGATGGCGAGGGCGACGAACACAAACAGCGCCGAGCGCGGCAACAGCGGCCAGGTCGCCGGGTCGCGCAGATCCAGCCCCATGAACTGCTGGCGGGCGCGTGCCAGCAGGGGCGCGATACGAGAGATCAGTGCGTCGGTAGAGGCCATGGGGATCAGGTCCGGCCCGCTGATGCGGTCTCGCCCGCGCGCACCAGACGCACGCGGATCTGAAAGTTGGCGACACGGCGCTGCTCGCGCGGCCCCAGGCTCACGCTGCTGGCCACGATCTCGACGAGTTCGGGCTGCGCCAACCAGACGCTGCGATGGCCGAGGTTGCGCAGCATCTCGGAGACCCGCTCATTGGATTGGGCGACGCCCTGCAAGACGACAACCTGCGGGTCCTGGCGCAAGCCGGTCAGGTAGACGCCATCGGGCAATTGCTCGACCAGCTCACGCAGCAGGTGCACCGGCATGTTGCGGTCGGCCTGCAAGTCCTCGACCGCCTGCTGGCGCGCACGCAGGGCGCCGATCTCTTGGCGCAAGTTGCTGATGTCCTTGATCTGGGTATCGAGGCGACGGATCTCGGCCCCCAGGGTGTCGTTGCGCTCGCGCTGGGCGGCGACGGCCGCAGCCTGCGCGAGGTAGATCACCCCCGCCACCAGGGCACCCGTTACGAAGGACAGACCCAACATGAAGAGGAAGCGCTCTCGGCGACGCTTGCGCGCCGCCTCGCGATGGGGCAAGAGGTTGATGAGGATCACGAGAGAAACCGGCGCATCGCCAGGCCACAAGCGGTGAGATAGGACGGCGCCTGGCTGCGCAGCTTTTCGGGCTTGAGGGCCGCGGCGATGCCCATGCCCTCGAAGGGATTGACCAGGCTGCAAGGGAACGACGTCTGGCGAGCCACGGCCTGCGTCAGGCCCGACAGGCCCGCGCTGCCACCGGCCAGCAACACGGCATCGACACGGTGGTGGGGTGTGCTGGTGAAAAAGAACTGCAGGGCGCGCGCGATTTCCTGGGCTAGGCTGGCGACAAAAGGCTGGATCACGGCCGTGCCAGCGTCTTCGGGCAGATCGCCTCGGCGCTTGCGGCGCTCGGCTTCGTCGGGCGCGTAGCCATAGGTGCGGGCAATCTGCTGCGTGAGCTGGGCGCCGCCAAAGGCCTGGTCGCGGTCGTACACCACCTCGCCGCCATGGAACACCTGCATACCCGTGGAGAAAGCGCCGACCTCAAAGAGCGCCACCATGGGCTGCGGGCCCTCACAGGGAAGGCTGTCGATCAGGCGGCTGATGGCCAGACGCGAGGCGCAGGACTCGATGTCGAGGATGACGGGCCGCAGGCCGGCGGCCTCGGCCAGGCCCTGGCGATCCTGGACCTTTTCCTTGCGCGAGGCCGCGATCAGGACATCGACCTCGGTCTGCGAGTCGGCGCTGGGCCCCATGAGGCAGAAGTCGAGACTGACCTCGTCGAGCGAGAAGGGGATGTACTGGCTGGCCTCGGCCTCGACCTGGGCCTCGAGCGCGCTGGGCGTCAGGCCCGCTGGCAGGGCGATCTTTTTGGTGATGACGGCGGATGCTGGCAGGGCCAGTGCGACCTGGCGGGTGCGGGTGCCGCTGCGCCGCACCACACGGCGCATGGCGTCGGCCACAGCGTCGAAATTGTCGACGTTGCCTTCGTTGATGCAGCCGCTGTCCAGAGTCTCCAGGGCGCAACGCTCGAGGACGAAGCCGCCGCGCCGGCCGCGTCCGAGCTCGACCAGCTTGACGCTGGAAGCGCTGATGTCCATGCCCAGCAGTGGCGCAGGAACGCGCCCGAACCCCAGTCCTGTCGCAAACACTCAGCCCCCTGCAACCGGTTGACCGGCTTTTTGAATACCAAATAACTACTCATGATACTGCAATCAGTTGCGTTGGCTCACAAAATTTGCCCCGGATAATCCTTGCAAGTTCCCCCCGCCGCCCATGCCCACCGACACGCCGCCCGAATCCGACAAGTCACCCGCTCCCCCACGTCCGCAGACCGGGGGGATCCGTCAGGCTTTGGTCAAGGCCTTGCTCTGGGCCTTCGGCCTGGCCGCAGCCGCGGTAGCCAGCGTGGTCATCATCGTGGCGGTGGCCCTGTCGGTGGCCTACCCCAACCTGCCCGACATCTCGGATCTCCAGTCGTATCGGCCCAAGCTGCCGTTGCGGGTTTTTTCCGCCGAAGGGGTGCTGATTGGCGAGTTCGGCGAAGAGCGACGCAACCTCACACCGATCGCGGAGATTCCCAAGGTGATGAAGGACGCGGTGCTGGCCATCGAGGACGCACGCTTTTATCAACACAGCGGCGTCGATTACCGCGGCCTGCTGCGCGCGGCGCTGGCCAACCTGGGTCGGGCCAAGAGCCAGGGCGCCTCGACCATCACCATGCAGGTGGCGCGCAACGTCTACCTCACCACCGAGAAGACCTTCACCCGCAAGCTCTATGAGGTGCTGCTGACCTTCAAGCTCGAGCACATGCTCACGAAGGACCAGATCCTTGAGATCTACATGAACCAGATCTTCCTGGGCAATCGCGCCTACGGCTTTGCGGCGGCGTCCGAAGCCTATTACGGCAAGCCCATGAAGGACCTGAGCATCGCCGAGGCCGCGATGCTGGCCGGCCTGCCCAAGGCCCCCTCGGCCTACAACCCGATCAACAACCCCAAGCGCGCACGCTCGCGACAGCTCTACATCATCGAGCGGATGGAGGAGAACAACTTCATCACCCCCGCGCAGGCCGCACAGGCCAAGCGCGAGGAGCTGAAGATCCGCACCGCTGCCGACCCGCTGCGCACGCATGCCGAATACGTGGCCGAGACCGTGCGCCAACTGGTGTACGCGCAATACGGCGACGAGACCTACACCCGGGGCCTGAACGTTTACACGACGATCAAGGCCGACCAGCAGGAAGCCGCCTACAAGGCCCTGCGCAAGGGCATCATGGATTACGAGCGCCGTCAGATCTACCGCGGCCCCGAGCAGTTCATCGACCTGCCCCTGAGCATCAGCGCCAAAGACCTGGACGAAGCGGTCGACGACGCACTCAGCGATCGCCCGGACAACGGCGATGTGATGTCGGCCGTGGTCCTGGAGGCCGACCCCAAGCGCGTGCGGGTCGTGCGCCAGAACGGCGAGCAAATCGAGATCACGGGCGAGGGCCTCAAGCCCGCCCAGTCGGGCCTGTCGGACAAGGCGCCGCCCAAGATCAAGATCCGGCGCGGCGCGGTGGTGCGCGTGGTCAAGCAGGCCAAGGGCTGGGAGATCACCCAGCTGCCGGAAGTCGAAGGTGCCTTTGTCGCCCTGGACCCGCGTGATGGCAGCGTCCTCGCCCTGGTCGGGGGGTTCGACTTCAACAAGAACAAGTTCAACCACGTCACGCAGGCCTGGCGCCAGCCGGGGTCGTCGTTCAAGCCCTTTATCTACTCGGCGGCCCTGGAAAAAGGCTTCACGCCCGCCACCATGGTCAACGACGCACCGCTGTTCTTCGACGCCAGCGTCACCGGGGGCTCACCTTGGGAGCCGAAGAACTACGACGGCAAATTTGAAGGGCCGATGCCGCTGCACACTGCACTGGCCAAGTCCAAGAACATGGTGTCGATCCGCATCCTGCAAGCCGTGGGTGCGCAAAACGCGCAGGAGTGGATCACACGCTTTGGCTTCGAGGCCGAGAAGCACCCGCCCTACCTGACGATGGCACTGGGCGCGGGCTCGGTGACGCCGATGCAGATGGCCACCGGCTACGCGGTGTTCGCCAACGGCGGCTACCGCGTCAACCCCTGGGTGATCAGCCGGATCACCGACCAGCGTGGCAAGCCGCTGGTCGAAACCACGCCGCCCAAGCCGGCCGACGCGGTGCGCGCGGTCGATCCGCGCAACGCCTTCGTCATGAACCGTCTCTTGCAGGAGATCACACGATCGGGCACCGCGGCGCGGGCCCAGGTCGAACTCAAACGGGTCGATCTGTATGGCAAGACCGGCACGACCAACGACGCGATCGACACCTGGTTCGCGGGTTTTCACCCCACAGTGGCGGCAGTGGTCTGGATGGGATACGACACGCCGCGCTCGCTGGGTGACCGCGAGACGGGCGGCGGCCTGAGCCTGCCGGTGTGGATCGCTTTCATGGAGACCGCGCTGCGCGGCGTGCCGGTGTTCGAGCCGACCGCGCCCGAGGGCGTGGTCAATCTGAGTGGCGAGTGGTACTACAACGAGTACGCGCGCGGTGCGGGTGTGACCAGCGTGGGCGGCAGCAGCGACAAGCCGGCCGTGCGCGCGATGCCGGCGGCCGACGAGCGACGCAGCATCCTGGACCTGTTCCGCAACTGAGGCCGCGGCGCGTTTACTGCGCGCTAAAGGTCAGGGCCTGCCCGGCCTGCTCGGTGGCACAGCGGGTGAGGTGTTCGAAGAACTCGCCGTGGCCCTTGGTGTCCATCCAGCGGGCACCGTCAAAGCGGTAATGAAACCCGCCGCTGCGCGCGGCCAGCCAGATTTCGTGCAGCGGCTTTTGCAGATTGACCACGATCTGGCTGCGGTTTGCGAACACCAGCGTCACCATGCCGCCCACACGTTGGGCATCGATGTCGGCGTCGGTGTCGTCGTTGAGGCGGTCGCAGCATGCCTCCACGCTTCGCAACGCGGCCTCGGCATGGTCCAGGTATTCCAGATCGGTCATTACAATTCTTCGATGTCTGCTTTGTTCCGATCGATTCTAGTCAGCGCCCTGACAGTGGGCGGTGCGTTCGCGCTTTCGGCCTGCGGCCAAAAGGGTGACCTGTACCTGCCCGCTGGCATGACCGCGACGCCCGTGCGGGCCCCGGCGCCTGCAGCCGCGGCCTCTCCCGCCGCGTCTTCCCCCGCATCCCCCGCGCCGACGGCGCGGCCATAAGCCCTTCCACCATGACCTCTGCCCCACGCGCACTGCCCGGCCACCCGCACCTGGCCCGACGCGGCACCGATCTCTGGCTGGAGGGCGTGCGCCTGGATGATCTGGCACGCACCCACGGCACGCCCTTGTTCGTGTATTCCAAGGCCGCCATGCTGTCGGCGCTGGGCGCCTATCAGCGTGGTTTCGCGGGCCGACAGGCCACCATTCACTACGCGATGAAGGCCAACTCCTCGTTGGCCATCCTGCAGCTGTTCGCGCGGGCCGGCTGCGGCTTTGACATCGTCTCGGGCGGCGAGCTCGAGCGCGTGCTGGCCGCTGGCGGCCAGGCTGCGAAAGTGATCTTCTCGGGCGTGGGCAAGACGCGCGCGGAAATGCGTCGCGCCCTCGAGGCCGGCATCGGTTGCTTCAACGTCGAGAGCGAATCCGAGCTCGAGGTGCTCAGTGAAGTCGCTCTGGCCTGTGGCACGACCGCGCCCGTGAGCATTCGCGTGAATCCCAATGTGGATGCCAAGACCCACCCCTATATCTCGACGGGCCTGAAGGGCAACAAGTTCGGCGTGGCGCACGAGCGCACGCTGCAGACCTATCAACGCGCAGCCAGCCTGCCGGGGCTGAAGGTGGTGGGCATTGATTGCCACATCGGCTCGCAGATCACCGACGGCGCGCCTTACTTGGACGCGATGGACCGCGTGCTCGAACTGGTGCAAGCCATCGAAGCCCAGGGCATCCACCTGCAGCATCTGGACTTCGGCGGCGGCCTGGGGATCGACTACAACGGCGACCAGCCGCCCGCGGCCGACGCGCTGTGGGCGCAATTGCTGGCGCGCCTGGATGCGCGTGGCTTCGGTGACCGCCACCTGATGGTGGAACCCGGTCGCTCGCTGGTGGGCAATGCCGGCGTGTGCCTGACCGAGGTGCTCTATCTCAAGCCCGGCGAGCAAAAGAGCTTTTGCATCGTCGACGCTGCCATGAACGACCTGCCACGACCCGCGATGTACCAGGCCTTTCACGGCATTGAGCCCCTGCAGCAAGGCAGCGGCGCAGCCACCCGCTACGACGTGGTGGGTCCGGTGTGCGAGAGCGGCGACTGGCTGGGCCGCGACCGCGATCTGGCGGTGCAACCCGGTGACAGGCTGGCGGTGCTATCGGCCGGGGCCTACTGCATGAGCATGGCCAGCAACTACAACACGCGCGGCCGTGCCGCCGAGGTGCTGGTCGATGGCGATCAGGCTCACCTGATTCGCCAGCGTGACAGCGTGGCCGACCAACTGCGCAACGAGCGACTGGTCGGCTAAGGCCCGATCCGAAAGGCCTCGACAGCCTTAGGAGCTGAGCGTGGAGCGCATGGGCGCTGAGGAGCTGCGCGGCTCGCGCCACCAGCGCGCGAAGCGCCACCCCAATAGCACGGCCAAGATGGCAGCGTAGGCCGCCACTTCATTGAAGTCGTTCTTGCCGGCGCGCATCCAGAAAAAGTGCAGCAGCACCAGGCCGGCGATCAGGTAGACGCTCTTGTGCAGGGCCTGCCACCGGCGCGCACCCAAGGACTTGACGGCGCGATTGAACGAGGTGGCCGCCAGCGGCGTCAGAATCAGGAACGAGAGAAAGCCCACCAGGATGAACGGGCGCTTGGCGATGTCGCGCACGATCTCGGCAGCGTCAAAGCCCATGTCGAACCAGGCGTAGGTGAGCAGGTGCAGGCCGCCGTAGAAATACGTGAACAGCCCCACCATCCGGCGCAGACGCACCAGCGGCGGCAGCCCCAGCACCACCCGCACGGGGGTGATGGCCAGCGTGATGCACAAAAAGCGCAGCGCCCAGTCGCCCGTCTCGCGGATCAGGGTCTCAGCCGGGTTGGCGCCGAGCTGGCCGGTGGAAGCGCCCCAGACCAAAGCGAAAAAGGGCAGCAGGGCCAGCGCGAACAGCGTGGGCTTGATCCCGGGATGCAGCAGCCAGGCCAGGAGTTTCGCGCGGATAGGAAGCAGGACGGGGACGCCCATGGCCGGCCTCCTCAGTAGAACTTGCGCAGATCCATGCCGGCGTACAACTGCCCGACCTGGGACTCGTAGCCATTGAACATGAGCGTCTTGCGACGCTTGGCGAACAAGCCGTCTTCGCCGATGCGCCGCTCGGTGGCCTGGCTCCAGCGCGGGTGGTCGACGTTGGGGTTGACGTTGGCGTAGAAGCCGTACTCCGTGGGCGCAGACCGGGTCCAGGAGGTACGCGTCTCTTTCTCGGTAAAGCGGATGCGCACGATGGACTTGCCGCTTTTGAAGCCGTACTTCCAGGGTGTCATCAGGCGCAGCGGCGCGCCGTTCTGATTGGGGAGCACCTCGCCGTACATGCCGAAAGCCAGCAGCGTGAGCGGGTGCAGGGCCTCGTCCATACGCAGGCCCTCGACATAGGGCCATTCGAGCATGCTGGAGCTCAAACCCGGCATGGTCTTGGGATCGGCCGCGGTGTGGAACTCGACGTACTTGGCGCTGCCCAGGGGCTCGACGCGCTCGATCAGCTTGCTCAGGGAATAACCGATCCAGGGAATGACCATGGACCAGCCCTCGACGCAGCGCAGGCGGTAGATGCGTTCTTCCTGGGCGCTGAGCTTGAGGAGATCTTCAATGGCGTAGCGGGCGGGTTTGCGCACCAGGCCCTCGACTTCGACCGTCCAGGGCGTGGGCTGAAATTTGCCGGCCAGGCGCGCGGGGTCGGCCTTGTCGGTGCCGAACTCGTAGAAGTTGTTGTAGGTGCTGGCGTCTTTGTAGTCGGTGCTTTTTTCCATGGTGGCAGCGCCCGACACGCTGGAGCGCACCGCCGGCAACGCGGCGAGCTTGCCGGGGCGTTGCACCATCTGCGCACGCGCATCGCGCTGCGCCCAGCCCGCCAGGGCGACGCCTGCGCCGCCGCCGGCCAGCCACCGGAGCATGTCACGCCGCTCGTGATAGACCGACTGCGGCGTGATCTCGCTGGCGACGGGGTGAATGAACCCGTCGCGATGGGTTTTGATCAACATGACGTTCCTCGGAATAAGACCTGCTCGTGACAAAGTGCAGGTTTATCACGGAACGTGTGTCGCGCGGGGTCGATCCTAGGAGAGACCCTAGGGTGTCTTCACAGGTTTCCGTAGCTGTGCAGACCCGAGAGGAACATATTGACGCCCAGGAAGGCGAAGGTGGTGACGGCCAGGCCCACCAGGGCCCACCAGGCGGAGACGGCGCCCCGCAGGCCCTTCATGAGGCGCATGTGCAGCCAGGCGGCGTAGTTCAGCCAGACGATCAGGGCCCAGGTTTCCTTGGGGTCCCAGCTCCAGTAGCCGCCCCAGGCCTCGGCGGCCCACAGCGCGCCCAGCACCGTGGCGATGGTGAAGAAGGCAAAGCCGACCGCGATGGCCTTGTACATCACGTCGTCGAGCACCTCGAAGGCGGGCAGGCGTTCGGCGATGCGACGACGCAGGGCGATGATGCCGGCAGCCGCGAGCGCGGACACGCCGAAGTAAACAGCCCAGTAGTTGCTCAGGCCGCCCTCGGGCGTCTTGCGAAAGACCAGGGGCTCGAAGCACAGCACCACACCCAGCGCCCACAAGGGGGCCAGCTTCCACCAGCGGGTCTCCTGGGCGTGCGACTTGATCAAGTAGGCAAAGGCCACCATGGCCGCCAAGGCGAAGGTGCCATAGCCCACGAAGTTGGCCGGCACATGCAGCTTCATCCACCAGCTTTTGAGAGCAGGCACCAAGGGCTGGATCTCGTGGGCCTCGCGCACCACGGTGTACCAGAGCAAAAAGCCGACTGCGGCACTGACCACCAGCATCACGAAGGCGCCCATGGCGCGGGTGCGGTACTGCTGCTCGAAATACAGATAGAACAGCGCCGTCATCCAGCAAAACAGGACGAAGACCTCATAGAGGTTGCTGACCGGGATGTGGCCGATGTCCGGGCCGATCTGGTGGCTTTCGTACCAGCGCACCAGGGTGCCGATGAGGGCCATGCCCACCGCCACCCAGGTCAGGCCCGAGCCCAGACGCTCCATGGCGTCGGCCTGGCCGCGCGCGAACATGCCCACCCAGTAGAAGGCCGTGCTCATGAAAAAGAGCATGCTCATCCAAAGGATGGCGGACTGGCTGGAGAGGAAGTACTTGAGCCAGAACACCGTGTCGGCGCGCGCGAGATCGCCCTGGTAGGCGGTGATGGCCAGCAGGGTGAAGACAGTGACGACGGCGGCCAGGGCCTGCACCGGGCGCCAGAACCAGCCCAGCCAAATCGCGCAGGGAAGGGTGCCCAGGAGGATGCCTTTTTCGTAGACGTCCATCGCGGCGTTGTAGCGGTTGAACGCGTACAGGCCGCCGGCAATGACCAGGGCGGCGAACAGCCAGTCGCGCCAGTTACGGCGGGCGAAGAAGCCTTCGTGAAGGGTCAGCGTGGTGGTGGCCGTGTTCATGGTGGCGTCGGGTCCAGGAGTTGGGTTCGCAGCTGCGCGAACTCGCGGTCGGTGTCCATCGTCTTACGGTTGGACGACAGGGCCAGGGTGGCCCGGCTGCCGTCCGCATCTTGCGGAGCCAGCCAGACCCACAGCCGACGCTCACGCACGTAGAGCATCGCAAAAATACCCACGATCAGCAACGCACAGCCGAGGTAAACAATGTTGCGGCCAGGGGCACGCGCCACCTGGAAGACGCTGGCCTGCACCTGGGTGAAGTCCTTGAGCTGGAAGGCCAGGGGCGCGGGGTAGAGGGTCAGGTCGCTCAGGGCCAGTACCGCCTGGTTCATGAAGGCGCGTGTTTCGTCGGTCATGTCCATCGGCTTTTGGCCGGCGCGGGCGCGGGCGATCTGGGCCACCTCGAACAGCGTGCCGTTGACGATGCGCACCACCACCTCGCCAGCGCGGGCGCGGTCGGCCTCGGGGACGTTGGCTTCCATGAAATCAGACAGGGCCTGCAGACCGGCCACCGGCTTGCCATTCGGGCCCGCTGCCGTGCCCACGCCCGCGAACAGCGCGAGCGCGCGACCGGCCGAGGCGGCCAGCTGCTGCGCCAGCTCGGGGCGGGCCGGATCGGTGGCGCGGGTGGCGTAGCGGCGCACGGCCTGTTCCCGCACCGCCGGGTCGGCCAGGGCTACACGCAGGCGCAGGAAGCTGTCGAGGCGGCCGGATTCGTCGGCCGGCAGGCGCAGGTAACGGAATTCCTCGGCCGGGGTTTCGCGCAGGCCCATGAGGAAGACGGGTACGCCCTCGCCCAGATCGACCGGCTCCATGTAGTTGTGGAACTCGCGCGCCTGGCCGGCGGCGTCGCGCAGTTTGTAGTTGATGCTGGGGCCGACGTTGCGCAGCTCTTTGCGGCTGACCGTCTTGTGGCCCGCACCCAGGCGCGATTCGATGGCGTCCTTCAGATCGACCTTGCGTACATCGGTAGCACTGACGCTGCCCACGCCCTTGTCGCCGAAGTTTTCGACGTTGATCACTCGCAGGCCGGTGTATTCGAGCGTCAGCGTATCGGCATCAGCCCCAGAGCCGCGTGCCAGCGGCGTGCTGCCGCCGATCACGCCCTCGACCTCGAAGGACTTGCCGCCCGCAGTGAGCGGCACGGCCTGCAGGCGTACGGTGGAGCCGCCGTCGTCGAAGCTGGATTGGTAGATCTCGATGCCGCGGTGACGCGCCGGGTGATTGACCTCGACGCGCTGGGGGATGGCCTGGCCGGTCTCGCGGTCGTGGATCACGATCTCGCTGGCAAAGAGCTTGGGCATGCCCGTCGAGTAGTACTCGACGATGAACTTTTTCAGCTCGATGGAGAAGGGCAGCTCCTGCAGCAAGATGCCGTCGCTCTGATTGAGGATGGCGGTGGCCGATTGCATGCCCTCGCCCACCATCACGTTGCCGCGGAAGGTGGGATTGGTGGCGGGCAGGCGGTGCTCGGGCTTGACGTCGGCGATCATGCCGCCGCCGTTGTAGGTGGTCTTGCCGCCCCACAGCATCTGGGCGCGCACGATCAGATCGCCATCGAGCAGGCCGCCCAGGCACACGAGCACGATGGCGCTGTGGGCGGCGATGTAGCCGAGCTTGTTGGCCGCACCCGCGCGCGCAGCGACCATCCAGCCAGCGCCGCTCGGCCCTTCACGCCGCTGCAGCTTGACCTTCCAACCCGCGGCCGCCAGCGCCTGGCCGATGCGATGGGCTGCCGCCTCAGGGGCCTGGGCGACCCGGCCCTGGGCGCGGTGGGCAAAGGCCTGCAGGCTTTGCTCGCGGATGTTTTCCTTGTGCGAGCGCAGGTCGGCAAGGATCTTGGGCGTGTTGCGGGCGATGCACAGGGAGGTGCTGGTGACCAGGAAGGCCAGGATCAGGAGGAACCACCAGGCGCTGTAGACCGCGTTGAGCTTCAGGGCCGCAAAGAGCTGGGCCCAGAAGGGGCCGAACTGGTTGACGTAATTGACCGCCGGCTCATGCTGCTTGAGAACGGTGCCGATCACCGAGGCGATGCAGATCACCGTGAGCAGCGAGATCGAGAAACGCATGGACGACAGCACTTCCACCGCTGCGCGCAGCGAGCGGGAGCCGACGGAGACCTCAAGTCCCTGGGTGGAAGTGGTCATAGTCACGAAAAAGGCGGAACCCCTGAGGAGTTCCGCCTGTTAGGGGTACGTCAGCGGGAAGAATTCCCGCCGCGATCAGCGCAAGCCTGCCACGTAGTCCGAGACCGCACGAATCTCGCGGTCATTGAGCTTGGCGGCGACCTGGGTCATTTGCACATTGTTCTTGCGCACGCCTTCGCGGAAGGCGGTGAGTTGGGCCGCGGTGTAGTCGGCATGCTGGCCGGACAGGCGCGGGTACTGCGAGGGGATGCCGGCGCCGTTGGGGCTGTGGCAGCCGGCACAGGCGGCGATCTGGCGGTCGGCGATGCCACCACGCCAGATGCGCTCGCCCAGGGCGACGAGTTCCTTTTCCTTGGCGAAGCCAGGCTTGGCCTTCTGGGTGGCCAGCCAGGCGGCGATGTTCTTCATGTCGGCATCGCTCAAGGTGGCGGCCATGCCCTGCATGATGGCGTTGGCGCGCTTGCCGGACTTGTACTCCTGCAGCTGCTTGACCAGGTATTCGGGGTGCTGCTGGGCCAGCTTGGGGTTGGCGGGGGAGCCGGAGTTGCCGTCGGCACCGTGGCAGGAGGCGCAGGCTGCGGTGAAGCGAGCCTCGCCTTGGACCAGGTCGGGCTTGGCGGGCGCGGCCGGCTTGGCAGCGACGGCAGGGGCCGGGGCGTTCGCCAAGGCGGGCATCACGGGGGCCACGAGCAGGGCAGCGGTCAGCAGGCAGGTGTGCAACTTCATGGTGTGGGAGGTATCAGTTCGCAAGGCGCTAAGCCGGTCGATTCTACAATGCCCCACCCACCCTTCCCGGGCGGCAGAAATCCCCCCATGACCCACCCGCCGGGCCCGCCCGCCCTCCCCGCCGCCAGCCCTGCCCCCGCAGGCACCGGCGCCACCCCGGCCCAGGCCCTGGGCTGGATGCACACGGCCAAGTTCCTGACCACGGCGCCGACCCTGGAATGGCTGCCCCCGCACGGCTACCCGGAAATCGCCTTCGTGGGCCGCTCCAATGCGGGCAAGTCCACCTGCATCAACACCCTCACCCAGCAAAAACGCCTGGCGTTTGCCTCTAAAACCCCCGGGCGCACCCAGAGCATCAACCTGTTCACCCTGGGCCGCCAGGGCGTGACCGACGCGGTGCTGGCCGACCTGCCCGGGTATGGCTATGCCGCCGTGCCCAAGCAGGACAAGCTACGCTGGCAACGGGTCATGGCCAATTACCTGGTGAGCCGCGAGAACCTGCTGGGGGTGGTGCTCCTGTGCGACCCGCGCCACGGCCTGACCGAGCTGGACGAGATCCTGCTGGACGTGATCCGACCGCGGGTCGAGGCCGGCTTGAAGTTCCTGGTGCTTCTGACCAAGTCCGACAAGTTGAACAAGACCGAGGCCAACAAGGCCCTGTCCATCGCCCGCTTGCAGGCCGGTGGGGGCGAGGTCAAGCTGTTCTCGGCGCTCAAACGCCAAGGGATCGAGGAGACGGCCCACCTGCTGTGGCAGTGGACGCATCCGGCGGATGCCGCGCCGCCCACCCCCGCGGCGACCTGAACCCGGAGCGATCTTTGGTCGAGACCTTCCTGCAGCCCCTGGCCCACGGCATCACCCTCAGTTGCCGCGCGGCGGGCGAGCGGGGGCGGCCGGTGCTGATGTTTCTGCACGGGTTTCCGCAGGCGGCCTTCGTGTGGGACGACATGCTGCTGCACTTTGCCCAGCCCGAACACGGGGGCTACCGGTGCATCGCGCCCAATCTGCGTGGCTACGAAGCGTCGAGCACGCCCCCCGACGCCAAGGACTACCGGGCCAAGTATCTGGTGCAAGACATCACGGCCCTGATTGCGTCTGAAACGGCGGGCGCACCGCTGTTCGCGCTGGTGGCTCACGACTGGGGCGGCGCAGTGGCCTGGAACCTGGCCAACCAGCATCCGCAACTGCTGCAGCGGCTGGTGATCGTCAATTCACCGCACCCGGGCACCTTCCTGCGTGAGCTCCAATCCAATCCGCGCCAGCAAGCGGCCAGCGCGTACATGAACTTCCTGGTGCGCCCCGATGCCGCCTCCCTGCTGGCGGCCAATGACTACCAGCGGCTGTGGCCGTTCTTTGAGGGTTCACACGGCGCGCCCTGGCTGACCGACACGGTGAAGGACCGTTATCGCGCGCTGTGGCGCGGCGGTGCGGGGCTGGTGGGTGGCTGCCATTACTACCGGGCCTCGCCGCTGCGCCCGCCCACCGCTGACGATCCTGGCGCGGCGGCGATCGACTTGCCCGATGCGATGCTGACCGTGCGCTGCCCGACGCTGGTGATGTGGGCCATGGACGATGTGGCGCTGTTGCCCGAATTGGTGGACGGCCTGCAAGCGTGGGTGCCGGATCTCACGCTGGAAAAAATCCACGGCGCCAGCCACTGGGTGCTGCACGAACAGCCCGAGCGCATCGTGGCGGGCCTGCAGGCCTTTCTCGCGCGCTAAGGCCCGCTCAATACAGCGGCGGCTCGCCGGGCGGACGCGTCTTGAAACGACGATGCACCCAGAAATACTGAGCGGGGCACTCGCGCACCCATTGCTCGATGTGGCGGTTCATGCGGGCGGCGTCGGCCACCGGATCGTCGGTCGGGAAATCTTCCCAAGGCGGCAGGTAACGCACCCGATAGCCCTGGCCGCCCGGCAGCAAGGTGACGATCACGGGCTGTACCGCCATGCCCAGTGCACGCGCCATGCGCGAAGGCGCGAGCAAGGTCGCGGCGGGCACCCCGAAAAAGGGGACGAACTGCGCGTCGCGTTCGCCAAAATCCATATCAGGCAGGTTGAAGAAACCCATGCCATGGCGGACCGCCCGCATCAGCGGACGCGCGGTCTCGGCGCGGGCAAAGAGCGCGGTGTTGCCATGGCGCAGGCGCGCGCGTCGCATGGCGGCATCAATCACCGGGTTGGACTGCGCCTGGTAGATCGAGGCCAGGCCACGTCGGATGTTCAATTGCGTGGCAACACCCGCCACATCCAGGCCCACAAAGTGCGGCACCAGCCACATCACCGGCCCCGGGTGGCGATCGGCAAAGCCCGGGTCGCCTTCGACCTGTATGAGGCGCTTGAGACGCGCGGGCGAGGCGAACCACAGCAGCCCGCGTTCGAGCACACTGCGACTGAACCAGGTGAAGACCTCGCGCGCCAGTTGTTCGCGCTCGGGCGCGGGCATCTGCGGGAAGCACAGCGCAAGGTTGGTTAAGACCACGCGCCGGCGTGAGCGGGCCAGGCGCCACAGCAGCCCCCCCATCGCGTGGCCCAGGGCCGCCTGCCAGGCCAGGGGTAAGCCGTGCAGCAGCCACAGCACGGTGAGCATGGCGTAACCGCCCAGGCGAGACATCAGAGACTTCATGCGCCCGTCGACTCCTGGGGGGCGGATTCATGGGCCTGCGCGCGCGGCGGCTTGTAGCGCCCGTAGCTCCAAAGGTATTGCTGCGGGCATTCGCGAATCAGGCGCTCGATGTCGGCGTTGAGTTGGGCCACGGCCTCGGGCAAGGTATCCGCTAGCGGCGCCTGCAACTCGCGGGCGTGCAACCGGTAGCCGCGTCCTGCAGGCAGGCGCTCGCCCCAGACCAGACGCACCTGCGCGCCAGTCTGCTGCGCCAGGCGAGCCGCCAGGGTCATGGTGTAAGCGCTGCGCCCGAAAAAAGGCGCCCACAGGCCCATGCCCTCGGGCGGGACCTGGTCAGGCAGCAGGCCCACCGCCTGGCCCTGACGCAGGGCGCGGATCATGTGGCGCACACCCGCCAGCGTGGTGGGTACGGCCGACAGGCCCGGACGCTGGCGCGACGCGGCCACCACCGGCGCGATCCAGGCCTTGCGGGCGGGCCGAAACAAGACGGTGAGCGGCCCGTGTTCGGCCTGGTAACGCAGGGCCAGGGCCTGGGCCACGATCTCGAAGCAGCCCAGGTGGGGGGTGAGCAGAATCACGCCCTGCCCCCGCGCGTAGGCCGCGTCGATGCAGGCGACCTGGTCCCATTCGACCGGCGGCGCGGCCCCCAGCCACAGGCGCGGCAACTCGGCCACCATGCGCCCGATGTGAGCCACCGCCGGGCGCACCTGGGCGAAGCCATAGCCGGCCTGAGCCGCGTGGGCGAGGAAGCGCCTGCGGTAGGTGGGCGAGGCCAGAAAGACGCACCAGCCCAGGATCGCCCCGATCGCATGCAGGCCGCGCAGCGGCATACGAGAGAGCGGGCGAAAGAGCGACAGCATGGCGTGGGGAAATCGAGGCGGGTGGAGCGCTGGAGCGATTAGAATCTGCGGGTCGCCGAGTTATTGAACTACTTGCAGGGCGACGTTAAACATCACTGCTAAAGCGTTCGCCGAAGCTCCCGCGAAGGCAACGCGCCCTTCAACCTACGGAGTATCTCAAATGGCGAACGACTATCTCTTTACCTCTGAATCCGTCTCGGAAGGCCATCCCGACAAGGTGGCCGACCAGATCTCGGATGCCATCCTCGATGCGATCTTTGCGCAAGACCCCCGCTCGCGCGTGGCCGCCGAGACCCTGACCAACACCGGTCTGGTGGTGCTGGCCGGCGAGATCACCACCAACGCGCATGTCGACTACATCCAGGTCGCGCGCGACACCATCAAGCGCATTGGCTACGACAACACCGACTACGGGATCGACTACAAGGGCTGCGCGGTCATGGTCTGCTACGACAAGCAGTCCAACGACATCGCCCAGGGCGTTGACCATGCGTCCGACGATCACCTGAACACCGGCGCTGGCGACCAGGGCCTGATGTTCGGCTATGCCTGCGACGAGACCCCCGAGCTGATGCCCGCGCCGATCCACTACGCGCACCGCCTGGTCGAGCGCCAGGCACAACTGCGCAAAGACGGTCGCCTGCCTTTCCTGCGCCCGGACGCCAAGAGCCAGGTGACCATGCGCTATGTCAATGGCAAGCCGCACAGCATCGACACCGTGGTGCTGTCCACGCAGCACAGCCCCGAGCAGAGCGACGGCAACAAGATGAAGGCCTCCTTCGTCGAGGCGGTGATCGAGGAGATCATCAAGCCGGTGCTGCCCAAGGAGTGGCTGCAAAACACCCGTTACCTGATCAACCCCACCGGTCGTTTCGTGATTGGTGGCCCGCAGGGTGACTGCGGTCTGACCGGCCGCAAGATCATCGTCGACACCTACGGCGGCGCCTGCCCGCACGGCGGTGGCGCGTTCTCGGGCAAGGACCCCTCCAAGGTCGACCGCTCGGCCGCTTACGCCGCGCGCTATGTCGCCAAGAACGTGGTGGCCGCGGGTCTAGCCAAGCAGTGCCAAGTGCAGGTGGCGTATGCGATTGGTGTGGCCAAGCCGATGAACGTGACGGTCTACACCGAAGGCACGGGCGTGATCGCCGACGAGAAGATCGCGGCCATCGTCAACGAGGTCTTCGACCTGCGTCCGAAGGGCATCATCCAGATGCTGGATCTGCTGCGCCCGATCTATCAAAAGACCGCCGCCTACGGCCACTTCGGCCGAGCCGAACCCGAGTTCACCTGGGAGCGGACCGACAAGGCTGCCGCGCTGCGTGCAGCGGCGGGTCTCAAGTAATTGAGACTCGCAACCGCGTAGCGGTTCGGCAGCCTTGGGGGAACACTCACATCGCTTGGCGATGTGATGTGGTCACCACAAGGCTGCCGCGCTGCGTGCAGCGGCGGGCCTGAAGTAAGGCCTGCGGGGCCCACGTCCTACAGGCTCTCCGCAGCCTGGCTGACGGCGCCGCCGCAGACCCGCAGCCACCATGGTTCGATTCGGGGCTTTCCCGATCGAAACGAGGAGCATCACCATGGCTGCGGAAGAACGCGATCTCCATCAGGACCCCCTGGGCCGTGTCGACACACTACGCCCAGGTCCCTACCCCCAAGTCCCCCTGGACGCCGGCACGCCAAGTGTCGCAGCGGCCCTCGAAACTTCCGCCGCGCAAGAGGCCCTGGGCGATCGGCAAGACTTGGTCGATGTCCTGCAAGACCTCGTCGCCTGTTGCAAGGACGGCGAACACGGCTTCAAGTACTGCGCCGACCACGCCAAGCGCGAGGACCTGCGTGCGACGTTCTCGCAATGCGAACTGGACTGCGCGCGCGGGGCGCAAGAACTCAACGATCAGATCCAGAGCCTCGGCGGCGAGATCCGCGACAGCGGCAGCGCCCTGGGTGTGGTGCATCGCGGATGGGTGTCCGTGAAGTTGGCGCTTTCAACGCATGACGACCAGGTCCTTTTGAGTGAGGCCGAACGCGGCGAGGACGACGCCACGATCCGCTATCGCAAGGCCTTGGAAAAGCCCCTGCCCTCCGCCATCCGAAACCTCGTGGAGCGCCAGTTGCACGCGGTGCAACGGCACCACGACCAGATGAAGATGTTGCGTCATCAATTCAGCATCGCCCGTTGAGCGCGACGCGCGAGCGCAATCGCGCATGCAAGCGCCACATTTTTTCACCCCCCACAACCAGGAGCGAACTTCATGGCTAGCAAAAGCAATACCCGCGACACTGCGACAGCGCACGAAGCGGATGTCAAGACCGACATCAACGCCGGCACCAGCGCGGTGGCAGACATCACCCGCCAGCAACTGGCCAGCACGGCGACGACAGCCTGCGCCATGCTGCGCGTCATGGAGACCTTTCAGCAAACGCAGCAACAACTGATCCAGCGTGCGGCCCTGCTCCAGGAGCAGACCGCTGACCGCCTGCGCGGTGCCAGCACGCCCGCGGAGCTGATGGCGATCCATTCGACGGTCATGCTCTCCGGCTTCAGTGCGATCGCGCAATACGCCCAGGAACTGATGATGGCCGGGCTGAAGGCGCAAAGCGAGTTCATACGACCCGCCGAACAACAGCAGCAAGCCGTGAGTAGCACCGCGAACGCTGCGGCCCCCCTGTTTCAGGCGTGGCAGTCAGTGTTCACCACGCCGATGTACAGCGGGTCAACCTTCGCGCCGCGCCATCACTGAGGGGGCGCGCTAGCGCCGAACCTTCTCGAGAACGATGCCCTTGGCCACCCACTGCGAGTTGGCCGACTTGGCGAAGTTCGGGTCATCGCAGCGAAAGTCGATGCCCCAGGACCCGCCTTCGATCGCGGGCTCCCACTGCTCAAGGATCTCGAGCCCTGGGGGAGGTGTGGTGTCGAGCCAAGCGCGAAAGGCCTGGCAGTTGCCCTGGCTGCCGGCATAGGCCTTGAAGCGGGTGGGCCCCGAAGCGGCCTTTGCGCGCGTGGGCTTGCCCTTGATTGCATGAACCTCCAGCGCGCCGCCAGACTGGGCGTCGTCATAGTCCCTATCGGCGGGCCAGACTTCGGCCACGAGATCGCCCGGCTGGGCGCTCGCATACCCTTTGAGTTCTTCCAGCAAAGCCTGACCGGCGATCACGCTGACGCGCTCACCGGATAGATCCAGGCCGTCCTGCGCGATGTTCAGACGGGCGATGAACTGCCAGAGCTTCTTGGCTTTCTTGTCGTCCTCGCAATCGATGCCGTAATTGAAACTTGCCATGACGAGTCCTGGTGGGGTGCGTGATTTAATGATTAGCTTGCACTGTAACCAGCCTGAGACTGCCCGCCATGAAGTTCCTGTGGATTGCTGCCCTGTTGTTCTCGGGCCTGGCCCATGCCCAAAGCGGGCAGTGCGGGTTCATCAAGGATCCGAACCTGCAGGCGCAGTGCCGGGCGGGCTCGGGCGGTGGATCGGGCCAATGCGGCTTCATCCGCGATGGCGACATGCAGGCCTATTGCCGGGCCACCACCGGGGGCGGCAGTGGCCAGTGCGGCTTCATCCGTGACAACGACACCCAGGCCCTGTGCCGCGCGGTCACCGGTAGCAGCAGCGGCCAGTGCGGCTTCATCCGAGACAACGACACCCAGGCCTATTGCCGTGCGATCACTGGCAGCGGCAGCGGGCAATGCGGTTTTATCCGCAACGGTGATCTGCAGGCCATGTGCCGCGCCTCGACCGGCGGGGGTTCAGGGCAGTGCGGCTTCATCCGCGATTCGGACATGCAGGCCGCATGCCGAGCCCGCTTCGGGTAACGCGACCCGAGGGCCTCAAGCGGCCGGTGTGACCACGGTGAAGCGCGCCGCCGGCCCGTGCGGCGTTGTGACGATCTCACCAAACTGCGCCAGTGGCCGCATCCACACCACCTCCTCGTCGCCCTGGCACGCTTGATACAAGACGCCGGTCTTGAGCGTGGCCTCGATGCGGCACAAACCGACGACGCGATAAAGCCCGCCTTTGTAGTGGCGCAACGTAGCGCCGGGCGTAATGGCATCGGGCGGGGGAACGGAAAGAGACATGCGACGGGGACTCAGGCTGGTGAGGGTGTGCGCGGCGTGCGGCGCAGCACCCGAAAAAACAAGTAGCTGGTGATCGAGAGGTTCAAGAGGTTCCAGCCGATGCCATTGAGAAAGGCTGCCTGGTAGCTGCCGGTGAGGTCAAACACCCACCCCGACATCCAGCCACCGAGCGCCATCCCGACCAGGGTCGCCATGACCAGCGCGCCGACGCGCGCACCGGCCTCCTGGGGCGGAAAGTGTTCGCGCACGATGATGGCATAGGAGGGGACGATGCCGCCCTGGAACAGTCCGAACATGGCCGAAATCACATACAGCGGCACCAGGCCGTCAAAGGGCAGGAACATCAGCAGGGCCACGCCTTGTAGCACCGACCCCAGAAGCAAGGTGCGTATACCGCCGATGCGATCGCAGATCAGGCCCGACACCAGACGGCTGACGATACCGCACACCAGCATCAGAGACAGCATCTCGGCGCCGCGCGCTGCACCGAAGCCCAGGTCGACGCAATAGGCCACGATATGCACCTGCGGCATGGCCATCGCCACACAGCAGGCGATGCCGGCGATGAACAACAGCGATTGCGCGTGCGCAGGCGCCAGACCGAAGGGGCGGCGTGTGTCCGGCGCCAACGCCATCGCCACACTGGCGGCGGGTGCGACGTCCACCTGCGGCGGACGCAGGCGCATGCGCAGCGACAGCAGCGCGATGCCCGCGCCGCAGACCAAGCCCATGGCCATATAGGTCGGCCGCCAGCCAAAGGACTCGATGCCCCATTGCACGATCGGCGGCCACACCGCCCCGGCCACATAGTTGCCACTGGCGCAAATAGCCACCGCGATACCGCGCCGCTTGTTCCACCACAGCGCGGTGTCGGCGATCAGGGGTGCAAAGGTGGCTGAACTTCCCAGCATGCCGAGTAGCAGTCCATGCGCCAGGCCGAAGGTCCAGATGTTGTCCGACAGCGCTGCCAGCATGTAGCCGGCGGCCACCGCCGCTGCGCCGACTCCAAGCACGGGCGCGATGCCGTGGCGATCGGCCATGCGCCCCGTCACGAGCCCACCCAAGCCCAGGCACACCATCATGAGGGTGTAGGGAAGCGACGCATCGGCGCGGCCGACGCCGAACTCCGCCTGCACGGTCGGCAGCACCACCGCCACCACATACATGCCGCCATTGCCCAAGGTCACCAGGGCCAGGGTGGTCAGGAGCCGGCCCGCGGCGTAGCGCGAATCGACGAGGGAGGGGTCTGCAACTGCGGGCATGAGGACGCGTCGAGCTTACTCCAGCAACTGAAACATCCAGGAACCCTCATACGCGGCACCCGCTGCTACCCTGACCTTCAAGCTGATTGCGAGACTGAACTACCGTGGCGTCGACCCAGGATCCCCCCGCTGCCCCTGAGCCCGACTTGCGCGTCTTGCTCACGCAAGCCCAATCCGAACTCGCCACGCAAGCCCATACGATCGCCGTGCAGGCGCTCGCCATTGAGTCCGCGAAAGCGCAGTTGCGCGCGAGCGAATTGCATGCCCAGAACGTGGCCCGCCAGGTGGAAGCGGAGAGCCGCCGGCTCAACGCCGTGCTGGAGGCCACACGCGTCGGCATCTTCGTCACCGATGCCCATGGACGCCTGATCAGCACCAACCCGGCCAATCAGACCTTCTGGGGAGGCGGGCAGCCCCGGGTCGGCGAACCCGTTGACTTCAGCAAGTGGACGGGCTGGTGGGTGGAGGACGCACGACGCGCGCGCCCGGTCCACCCGACGGAATGGCCCATGGCGCGCGCCCTCAAGGGGGAGCACATCACGGGAGAAACCCTCGAGGTTCTGTCCTTCCATGAGCCGCCCATCGCACGCACGGTCCTGATGTCGGCCGCGCCCATCGTCGACAAGACGCAGCAAATCATCGGCGGCGTGACCACGGTGATGGACATCACCGATCGCATCAAGGCCGAACAGTCCCTGCGTGAATCGGATCGCCGCAAGGACGAATTCCTGGCCATGCTGGCGCACGAATTGCGCAACCCTCTGGCGCCCATACGCGCGGCGGCCGATATGCTGGCCATGGCCAGCGACGAGAGCGATCGTCTGCGCAAGGACCGGATCCGCCAGACCAGCGCGGTCATCGCGCGCCAAGTGCGGCACCTGACCGCCATGGTGGACGATCTTTTGGACGTCTCGCGTGTCACGCGGGGTCTGGTCAAGCTCGAACAGGTGACGCTGGACCTGCGCCGCGTCATCCTTGATGCGGTCGAACAGGTCCGCCCCCTGGCGCAGGCCAAACACCATCGCTTGGAAGTGCACACGCCGCCCGAGCCTGTGTATGTCAAGGGCGATGCCAAGCGCCTGGTGCAGGTGATGACCAACCTGCTGACCAACGCGGTGAAGTACACGCCATCTCCGGGCTGGATCCAGATCTCCTTGCGCACGCAAGACGCACAAGCGTGTATCACCGTGAAGGACAACGGCATCGGCATGTCGCCCGAGTTGGTGAAGACCGCCTTCGAGCTGTTCACGCAGGCGCAACGCGCCTCCGACCGCGCGGAAGGCGGTTTGGGCATCGGCCTGGCACTGGTTCGACGACTCGTGGAATTGCACGAAGGCCAGGTCGAGGCGCACAGCGACGGCGTGGGGCGAGGCAGCAGCTTCATCGTCACCCTGCCGAAAGTCACGCCAGTGAGCGCGGACGAGAGCAGCGCCGCCCAGGTTGCAGCGCCGCCAACGTCACCGCGGACCGCGCCGTCCAAGGCATTGAATGTGCTCGTGGTCGACGACAACGTCGACGCTGCGCAGATGCTGGCCCTGCTGATAGAGACGCTGGGTCACCATGCCACCATCGAGCACAGTGCATCTGCTGCTCTCGCGCGGGCGGCGGCGGATCTGCCCGATGTCTGCCTGCTGGATATCGGCTTGCCAGATGTGGACGGCTACGAGCTGGCGCGCAGGCTACGGGCCCAGGCGGTGGGTCGCTGCCCCTACCTGGTGGCCGTCACGGGGTATGGCCAAGAGCAGGATCGGGAGCGCACCCGACTAGCGGGCTTCGACCACCATCTGGTCAAGCCCGCAGACACCGATGCCCTGGCCCGGCTTCTGAACCAACTGGGCGCGCAGAAGGATCCGGTCTAGCCGGTGATGCGCCGCACGAGGCGGTGCTCCACTTTTTTCTGCGGTGTGATGGCAAAGAAATGTTCCTCGACGCCATCGCAGTCGCCCACCCGCTCGACGCCATAGCGATCGGTCAGATCGTCCTCGACCAGCGTGGCGGCGGGGAACACGCCCATGCCGCTAGCACCGAAAGTTTTGAGCAAGGCGCTGTCTTCGAATTCGCCGGCCACCTGCGGGTGGCAGGCATGGCGCTCGAACCACTGGTCCAGGCGCGCGCGCAGCACGCCATGGCCGGTGGGCAGCAGCACCGGCAGGCCCGAACGCACCAGTCCATCCGCGAACCCGCCCGCACGACGCACCGCGGCGCGCAAGGGCTTGGCCAGGGCCGGTGTGGCGTACCAGGCAATGGGCGAGGCGCCCACCGGGTGGCTGTAAAAACGCAGGCCCGGGCTGGACGGCGCGATCCGATCCGAGATCACCATGTCCAGCTTGTGCAGGGCCAACTCGCCCAGAAGATCAGCGAATTCACCGTCATGACACAAGAGGCGCAGTTGTGGCTCCTGCATCACCGGCTCGAGCAGGTGACGCACGGCCAGCTTGGGGATGCCGTCGGAGATACCCACCGCCAACCGCACCCGCGGCGCCTCGACCGCTGCGCGCACGACCTCAGGCAACGCCTCACCCAGCTGAAAAATCTGGTCGGCCTGACGCATGGCAGCCAAGCCGGCATCGGTCAGCGCGAGGCCGCGACCGACCGGCTTGAGCAGGTGGCAGCCCAGGGCCTGCTCCAGCTCACGCACCTGCGTGCTCACGGTCTGGACCGCCATGCCCAGACGATCGGCGGCCCGCGACATGCCGCCCTCCTTGCCCACGACCCAGAAGTAATACAGATGCCGGTAGCTAAAGGGAATGCTCACGATACTTCCGTTTTTCAGAAATCAATGTCAGCAATTATGCGGTTTTAAAGGATATTCAAGTTCACTATCGTTCATCTTTAATTCATTTCCCGGAAAGATCCAGTCCATGGACACCATCGCTCCCAACTGGCTGTGGGCCACATTTGTGGCCATCGTGCTGGTTTCGCTGTTCGTCGATTTCGTCGTCCTGAAGAAGCAGGGCGCCCATGAAATCGGCGTCAAGGAGGCCCTGAACTGGTCGATCATCTGGATCGCGCTGAGCTTCGTGTTCAACGCGCTGTTTTGGTGGGCCGTGAAGGACACCACCGGCTCCACCGCCGTAGCCAATGAGAAATCGCTCGAATTTCTCACCGGCTATCTGATCGAGAAGTCGCTGGCGGTCGACAACATCTTCGTGTTCCTGTTGATCTTCACCTACTTCGCGGTGCCGCCGGCCTTCCAGAAGCGGGTGCTGATGATCGGCATCATCGGCGCGATCGTGCTGCGCACCATCATGATCTTGGTGGGCGGCTGGCTGCTGGCCAACTTCCATTGGGTGCTGTATGTGTTCGGCGCCTTCCTGATCCTCACCGGCATCAAGATGTGGTGGGCCGCTGGCAAAGAGAGCGATCTCGAGAGCAACCCCGCCCTGAAGCTGCTGCGTCGCCTGATGCCCGTAAGCAAAGACTTCGACGGCGAGAACTTCTTCACCCTGGAAAACGGCAAGCGTATTGCCACGCCCCTGTTCATGGTGATCTGCCTGGTGGCGCTGACCGACGTGATCTTCGCGGTGGACTCCATCCCTGCGATCTTCGCCATCACCTCGGATCCCTTCATCGTGCTCACGAGCAATGTGTTCGCGATCCTGGGCCTGCGCGCGATGTACTTCCTGCTGGCGGCGGTGGCCTCCAAGTTCCACCTCCTGAACTACGGCCTGGCCGTGATCCTGGTGTTCATCGGCACCAAGATGTGCCTGATCGACATCTACAAGATCCCCGCGGTCGTCAGCCTGGGCGTGGTGGTGGTCATCCTGGTGGGCACCATGGTCCTGAGCGTGCGCACGGCTGGCGGGGGCGGACGTGGATCCAATGGCGCCGCATAACCCGATGCATGCAGGGGCTGTCGATCCCTTTCTACACTCCTCACCCCTGTCATGCATGTCTGGGCCCTCGCTGATCGCCTGCGGCCTGTGTCTTGAACGCACGCGAGAAGCGGCGTCGCCAGCCCCTCGAACCTTGAAGCCGCGGCTTGTCCGCCTAGTTGCCATGTCCACGATGAAACTGCGCCTGCTCCTGCGCCCCGTTTGCCACGCCACCCTGCTGCTGGCGTGCGGCGTCGCGCTAGCACAAGGCCCTGCCAGCGCGGGACCGAGTTCGCTGCCTCCTGGCGCTGCGACCGCACCTGTCGCGGGCGAAGCCAGCGACACCGCGATCCTTTCCGTGGCCGATCTGGCCACCTGGGTGCAGCGACACAACCCCAACCTGCGCGCGGCACTGCAAGGCCAGGATGCAGCCGCCGCGGCAGTGACCACCGCCTCGGCGCTCCCCAACCCAGAGCTCGAAGCGGGCAGCGGGCAGGCCCGAGCGCGTTTGCCTGGCGCGCACACCGGCAACCTAGGTAGCTGGGCGATCAGCCAGCGGCTAGAGAACCCCTCCATGCGCACAGCCCGCATCGACGGTGCACGCCATGGCTTGGAAGGCAGTCGCCAGCAAGTGGCCGCCACCGCCAACGAGTTGGCCGCACGCGTGCGGCTGCGCGCCTACGAGGTGTTGCTGCGGCAGGAGGAAGCCGCAGCCGCAGGTGATGCCTTGGCTCTGCTCGAGCAGATACGCGATCGGGTACGCACCCGCGTCCAAAGCGGCGAGGCGCCGCGCTACGAGAGCATCAAGGCCGACGCCGAAGTGGTCACCGCACGCCAGCGCATGTCGGCGGCGCGTCTGGCCGTCGACCAGGCGATGCTGTCCATCGACCAGCTGGCGGCCGGGCGTCTGCCCGCGCGCTGGCGGCTGGCCGCTTCTCTGGGCGATGCCCAGGACCTGCCGTCCATCGAGCAACTACAACGCGAGGCCCAGCAAAACAACCCCGAGCTGTCGGTGCTGCGCGCCGACGTGTCACGACAGGAAGCCCGCCTGCGCGAAGCGCGCGCCAGCCGGCTGCCCGGCGTGCAACTGCGTTATGGCGAGTTCCGCGAGGTCGACATCCGTCAGCAGATGGTGGGCGTGAGCGTGTCCTTGCCCTTGTTGGACCAGCGGCGTGGCCCGATTGACGAGGCCGCCGCCGAACTGGCACGGGCTCGCACGCGCCTCGAAGGCCGCGGCACCGAGTTGTCGCTGCAAATCCGATCGGCTGGCGCCGCACTCGAAGCTGCGCGCCTGCGCGTCGATGCCCTGGGGCGCGGCGCCCTGCCCGAGGCCGAAGCTGTTCTGCGGGTGGCGCAGGCCGCCTACCGTTTCGGCGAGCGCGGCATCCTGGACGTGCTGGATGCCCAGCGCCTTTTGCGCACCGTGCGCGCCGACCTGATCGACGCGCGTTTTCGTCTGCAAGCGGCGGCGGTGGAACTGGAGTTCCTCGCCGGCCGCTACGCCCCGCCCGATGCAGCGGTCATACCCCGACCCTGACGCGAGGACCCCCCATGAAGGATCACCCCACCATGCACTGCCCCCACAGCCCTCTGCCCCAGACTGGCGTACACGCGCGCGCGGGTGCCACCCTGCTGATCGCCCTGGCGCTGGCCGGCTGCGGCGCGGGCGACTCCCGCGGCACCGGCGCGGCACCCGCCGCCTCGGCCGCCAGCGCGCCGCGCGCCGCCGCATCCGACCCGATGGTCGTGCGCATACGCCAGGACATGGCGGTCCATTTCAAGACCGCTGACGTACCACTGGCCGACATCGCCGTCACCCAGGAAGTGGTGGGACGTATCGACGCGAACGAGAAGCAGGTGACACGTATCGGCGCCGCCGTGACGGGACGTATCACGCAGGTTCTGGCCGAAGTGGGCGACACGGTGCGGCCCGGCCAGACCCTGGCGCGTATTGCCAGCCCCGAGCTGACCTCCGCCCAACTGGCCTTTCTGCGCGCACAGTCGCAGGCCCTATTGGCTGAACGCGCGGTGGACCGGGCCCGCCAGTTGTTCGAGGCCGACGTGATCGGGTCCGCTGAATTGCAGCGGCGCGAGTCCGAACTGTCGATCGCACGCGCCGAGTCGCGCGCTGCCAACGACCAGTTGCTCTTGATGGGGATTTCGGCCGAGGGCATTCGCCGTCTGGCCGCCAGCGGCGCGCTGCAAGACTCCGCGGCCGTCACGGCCACGCTGGCCGGCGTGGTGACGGAGCGCACCGTGAGCCAAGGGCAGGTGGCCCAACCCGGGGATCCGATGTTCACGGTGGCCGACTTGTCCAGTGTGTGGGTGATCGGCGCACTGCCCGAGCAGACCGCACGCACCGTGGCCCTGGGCCAGGCGGTGGAGGTGACTGTGCCCGCGCTGGAAAACCGGCAGCTCAAAGGTCGGGTGGTGTTCGTCAGCGACACGGTGTCGCCGGATACCCGCACCGTGACCATCCGCACCCAGGTGGACAACCGCGACCGCCAATTGAAGCCGCAGATGCTGGCGACGCTGCGACTGGTGGGGCCCACGGTGCGCCAACCGGCTGTGCCGGTGGCTGCTGTGGTGCGCGAGAGCGACCGCGACCATGTGTATGTGAAAGAGGGCGACAGCGCCTACCGGCTGGTGCCGGTGGAACTGGGCCCCGCCACCCAGGACGGTCTGCGTCCGGTGATCAAAGGCTTGGCGGCGGGTACCCCCATCGTGGTGGAAGGCGCCTTCCACATGAACAACGAGCGCAAACGCTCTGAACTCGAGTGAGACCCTCATGAAGGAAATCCGCGCCATCGTGCGCCCCAACCGACTGGACCGCCTGCGCGAGGCGATGCGCGCCATCCCCAACTTCCCGGGCATGACCGTGTTCAAGGCCGAAGGCTTCACCGCACCGGCGGCCATCTCCAAGCGCACGGTCAAGGACGAACTGACCGACTTCACGCCCAAGCTGATGGTCTGCGTTCTGTGCGACGACGCGATGGCCGACACCCTGCGTCAGGCCCTCATCGACAGCTGCTGCACCGGCCAGATTGGCGACGGCATTGTCTGGGTCGTGGATATCCACGCGCCCACTCGCATCCGCGATGGCACCTCGCTTTGAACGTGCCGCAAAAGGACACTGACTGATGCTGCAATCTCTGATCCGCGCGGCGCTGAGCCAGCGCCTGCTGGTGGTCGTGGTCGCCCTGGTGCTGTGCGCCTTCGGACTGCGCGAATCCATGCGCCTGTCGGTCGACGCGTTCCCAGACGTGACCAACGTCCAGGTGCAGGTGGCCACCGAGTTCCAAGGTCGCTCGCCCGAGGAGATCGAACGCTTCGTGACCGTGCCGCTGGAGATCGCCATGACCGGTCTGCCCGGGCTGGTCGAAATGCGATCCCTGAATAAGAGCGGCTTGTCCATCATCACGCTGGTCTTCACCGACAAGACCGATGTCTATTTCGCGCGCCAGCTGGTCACCGAGCGTCTGATCGAGGTCGGCTCGCGCATGCCGACAGGGGTCACGCCCGTACTGGGCCCGGTGTCCACCGGCCTGGGCGAGGTCTATCAGTACACCCTGGAGCACCCCGATGACGGCCAGCGCGCGCTCACACCGACCGAGCTGGCCGAGCGCCGCATCGTGCAGGACTGGGTGGTGCGGCCGCTGCTGCGGTCCATCCCCGGCGTAGCCGAGATCAACTCGCAAGGCGGCTACGTACGCCAGTTCCAAGTGGTGGCCGATCCGGCGCGTCTGCGCTATCACGGGCTGACCGTGCAGCACCTGGCCGATGCGATCGCCGCCAACAACGCTAACGCGGGCGGCGGCGTGCTGCCCATGTCCACCGAGCAATTCTTGGTGCGGGGCGTGGGCCTGATCCGCACCGTGGAGGACATCGCCGGCATCGTGGTCAAGGAGGCCGGTGGCATACCGGTGTATGTGAGCAACCTCGGCGAGGTGCGCATCGGCAGTGAGGTGCGACAGGGCGCCATCATCAAGGGCGGCTACACCGAGGCGGTCTCGGGCATCGTGCTGATGATGCGGGCGGGTAACGCCAAGGAGATCGTCACCCGGGTCAAGGCCCGCGTCGACGAGATCAACGCCAAGGACATGCTGCCTGGTGGGCTCAAGATCGTTCCCTACTATGACCGCACCGAGCTGGTCGATTCGGCCCTGTGGACTGTGGGTAAGGTACTGATCGAGGGCATCTTCCTGGTGGTGGTGGTGCTGTTCATCTTTCTGGGCGACGTGCGCTCGAGCCTAATCGTGGTGGCCACGCTGGTGATCACGCCGCTGGTGACCTTCATCATGATGAACCGCCTCGGCATGTCGGCCAACCTCATGTCACTCGGAGGGTTAGCCATCGCGATCGGTCTGATGGTCGATGCAACGGTGGTGGTGGTAGAGAACGTCTACCACCGACTGGGCACCGCCACCGACAAGGGATCGCGGATCCGATTGATCCTGCAGGCGACGCAGGAAGTGGCCACGCCCACCATCTTTGGCATCCTGATCATCATCTTGGTGTTCCTGCCGCTGATGACGCTGCAAGGCATCGAGGGCAAGCTATTTGCGCCGCTGGCGCTGACCATTGCCATTGCCTTGTTCGTCTCGCTGCTGGTGTCGCTGTTTCTCTCGCCGGTGCTGTGCTCGTATGTTCTCAAGGGCGGGGCCGACCATGACACCCGGGTGGTGGCGTTTCTCAAGACCCGTTACCTGACCTTGCTCGATGCCGCCCTGGACAACCGCCGTCGCACCCTGTTGGTGGCGCTGGCGCTGTTGGCGAGCTCACTCGCGCTGTTCCCCTTCCTGGGCAAGAGCTTCATGCCGACCATGAAGGAAGGCGCCCTCACGCCGCAGATCAATCGGGTCCCCAGCATCTCGCTGGACGAGTCGCTGCGCATCGAGATGGCTGCCATGAAAAGCATCGCCGAAGTTCCAGGAGTGCGCATGGTGGTATCCAAGATCGGACGCGGCGAGTCGCCGGCCGACCCAGCGGGCCCCAACGAATCCGACCCCATCGTGCTGCTCGATCCCCAGAGCGAACGCACGCAGGACGAGATCGATGAGGATATTCGGCAGCGTCTTTCCACGATTCCGGGCGTGCAAATCGTGCTGTCGCAGCCGATCGCCGAGCGGGTTGACGAGATGGTGACCGGCGTGCGCTCGCAGCTGGCGGTCAAGGTCTTTGGCGACGACCTGGGCGAGCTACGCCGCGTCTCCGAGCAGGTAGCGCGCGTGTTGCGCAACGTGCAGGGCTCGCGTGACATCCGCCTGGAGCGTCTGTCGGGGCAGCAGTCGCTGACCATCGACATCGACCGGCGCACGATTGCGCGCTACGGCATCAACGTGGCGGATGTTCAGGCCGTGATCGAGACCGCGATCGGCGGCAAGGAAGTGGCCACCTTGTATGAGGGCGAGCGGCGCTTTTCGATCACGGTGCGCTATCCCGAATCGAACCGCAATTCGCCGGAAGCCATCTCCAAGGTCACGATGCGGGCGCCCGATGGCGCGCTGGTGCCGCTGTCGGCCCTGGCCACCATCGAGGTGCGCGATGGTCCGGCGCAGATCAGCCGCGAAACAGCCAAGCGCCGGGTGGTGGTGGGGGCCAACGTCGAAGGCCGCGACCTGGCCGGCTTCGTCGCCGAGGTGCAACAGCGCCTGGAGCGCGAGGTGACGCTGCCCGAGGGCTATTACTTTGTCTTCGGCGGTCAGTTCGAGAACATGCAGCGCGCCATGGGAACGTTGGCGGTGATCGTGCCGATCACGGTTGCGGCGATCTTTTTCCTGCTGTTCATGTTGTTCAAGTCGCTGAAGATTGCGTCGCTGATCATCCTGGTGCTGCCGTTTGCATCGATCGGCGGCGTGTTTGGTCTGGCGGTGACGCGCGAGTACCTGAGCGTGCCGGCCTCGGTGGGCTTCATCGCCCTGTGGGGCATCGCGGTGCTCAATGGCGTGGTCCTGGTCAGTTGTATCCGCAAGCTGCGCGAAGACGGCCTGGCCGTGGCGCAGGCGGTGCGCGAGGGCTGCGTGCAGCGGTTCCGGCCGGTGATGATGACGGCCACGGTGGCCTTGCTCGGGCTGGTGCCGTTTCTGTTTGCGTCGGGGCCCGGCAGCGAGGTGCAAAAGCCGCTGGCGGTGGTAGTGATCGGCGGCCTGATCACCTCGACGCTGCTCACGCTGGTGGTGCTGCCGGCGCTGTATCGGTGGTTTGACGATCAGCCGGCAGAGGCCTAAGAGATCCGCCGGCGCGGCGCGAGGGCCTCAGTCCTCGCGCACGTACTTTTCAAAGTCCATCATCTTGATGGCAATACCGAGCAGGAATTTGTCGTCTTCGGCAATCTCGATCGTCAGCGCCTCGCCGCTTCCTTCCTGGAGAGCCTTGAGGTTCTTGACCTCGTCGGACCAGGAATTGGCCAAGAAGTCGATCAACTTTTTCCGGTTCGCCGCAGACAGTCCGACGAAATTCAGTTGAGACAGCGCGCTGGGCGCAGGGTGAGCGTCGGCAGTCGGCGCCTGGGGGTGAGTCGTTGCAATGCATTCAACGCCCTGGTGGTCGCCGAATGTGAAGTCGAGGTCCTCGGTCTGCGCGTTGCGTTCGATCTCCCAATAGAAAGCAACAGCGTCGTAAAAACTCGAGTTCTCTTCTTGCCACGCATCGAAGTCGCATTTTTTCGGGTCGACTAAAAGCCGCAGATGGAAGTGGGCTTCGGCTTTGCATTTTGGAATCGGCGAACTCGAAAAATCCACGGCGACCAGGCGGACCTCCGTGGCCTCGACTTCAGCGCCGTTTTCGGCAGAAAAAAGTGAATCCGAGTTGGCCAGGTTGTCGGGCAGGAATCGGGCCCGAACATACGGGCTCAGCAAGGCCAGGATCGCTTCTTGGTTCTTGGACGACTTGGACTTTGAGAGCTTCTTGGCTTGAATGAAAGCGTCGGGCAAGTCTTGCGGCTTCGCCGGCTGTTCCGCCACGTCGAACCAGTTCATGTTGGCGTAGAACTCGACGTTAAAACTCTTTTTCGTTTTCGCTTTGGCCATGATTGGACTCTCCTTGAATGATGGCGTACCAAATCGCCTCTCGTGGGTAGTTGGCAATCGTTGGGTAGATTTGACGGATCGCGAACCACTTCAACGAGAAGGGGTACTTGACGCCGAGAGGGCGCTGGTGGTTACCCCAAAGTGTCTTATCAATCAGGAAGAAGTACGAGAGGCGGTTGGTGAGACTTGACGGGGGGTGATGTGCAGCTGTATAGTTTTTGCGAATGTCTTTATACTTTTAGCTTCAATCTTTTGATCTGGGAATTCTTTAGCAAAATTTATCGTTTTAACTACTCAAATACGCCTATGAACAAACAAGTATTTTCTAAATATCGATTTCTTTGTTTTTCACTTATTACATTGATGCTGCATTGCTCGCACGTAAGCGCACAAAATCTTCAAAGAATTGAGGTCGACAAATTTCCATTAGAAGCCATTGAAATCGGCGAAGGGAAGCACGGAGTCGTTTTAGTGCATGGATCCGCAGTTAATGCCGACTATTTTTTCGGCAAATACAGCAGCCAGTTTGGTCAGAAGCTTGTGTCTAAAGGTTTTAGGGTAATTGGCATAAAGTGGAATCATCCTGATAGTGCATTTGGGATGAAATCAATTGAAGCTGCAATTAATCGTTTGAAGTCTCAAGGCGTTGAGAAGATATCTCTTATTGGACACAGCCGTGGTGGCGAACTTATTGCAAACTTCTATCGTCAGAATAGTAACGCGATAAATATCGACTCAATTATTCAAATTGACTCAGTTGATGATCAAGCTCTCACTCAACCAACTGTAAAAAAACTTTTTATTTATAGCAAAAACTCTAGTTATTCGAGATGGCAGCCTAGCGCTTTCCAAAAATCGGTTGATCCAAAAGAACAGATCATAGTGCCAGGATCTGATCACAATGTCGCAAAAATCATTGAACGACAATCAGATTTGCTTGACTTGATTGCAATATACCTACTCAAATAAGTATCAAATAATAACCTTTGACAGAGGCTATCCTTTCAGTAATTTCCTTCTAAGGGCAATTAATTCAAGCCGCCTCCTTAGCCAGAATGGGTATTCTCCACAATCTAAGCAGAGGAAGCCGCCTTGATTTACGATGCATATCGAAACTTGCTGGAGTTTTATGCCCTAGGCATCCGCGCCAAGTCATTCGCCACTTTCTTCAACTCGTCCAAAGTCTTGAAAACGAACTTGGTTGTAATCCAGTTCTCAGAGCCGTCCTGCCCAGACACCTCGATGACAAACCCATTGTGGCAATTGGTGATGGTGTAGCTGTCGTTGACCTTGGCGAAGAGGTCGATAAGTTTGGTGTGCTTTGTCATATCCTGATCCCTTGTTCCGTGGATGCCAGTCACATGACCGGCACGGATATTTAGGGCAGCGCTCTCACCCGATCACCCTCACCAACCGCCTCTCGTACTTCTTCCTGATTGATAAGACACTTTGGGGTAACCACCAGCGCCCTCTCGGCGTCAAGTACCCCTTCTCGTTGAAGTGGTTCGCGATCTGTCTATCGCTCCATCCAATTGACCTCAGCGGCAGGATCGTTTCGATCAGTTGCTGCTGGTAAGGACTCACCGGTCTAATGTCGAGGGTGACAGGACCGCTGCTAACGACGAGTCCCTTTGCGGGTGCTCTGGGGGATCTCTGCGCAGCAGGTCCCATCAGGATCACTCCACCGTCACACTCTTCGCCAGATTCCGCGGCTTGTCCACGTCCGTCCCCCGGGCCACGGCGGTGTGATACGCCAGCAACTGCAGCGGCACCACATGCAGCAGGGGGCTGAGCGGGCCGTAGTGCTCGGGCATGCGAATGACGTGCAGGCCCTCGCCACTGGCGATGCGCGTGTCGGCATCGGCCAGCACATACAGCACGCCGCCGCGCGCGCGCACTTCCTGCATATTGCTTTTGAGTTTCTCGAGCAGGGCGTCGTTGGGCGCCACCGTCACCACCGGCATTTCGTGGGTGACCAGGGCCAGCGGCCCGTGCTTTAACTCGCCGGCCGCATAGGCTTCGGCGTGGATGTAGGTGATCTCCTTGAGCTTGAGGGCCCCTTCCTGCGCGATCGGATAGTGCAACCCGCGCCCGAGGAACAGCGCGTTGTGCTTGCCCGCGAAATCCTCGGCCCAGCTGATGATCTGCGGCTCCAGGGCCAGCACCGCCGACAGGGCCGCCGGCAAATGCCGCATGGCCTTCAGGTGTGCCGCCTCTTGCGATTCGCTCAGGCGCCCCTTGGCCTGCGCCAGGGCCAGCGTCAGCAGAAACAGGCCCGCCAGCTGCGTGGTGAAGGCCTTGGTGGACGCGACGCCCACTTCGACGCCGGCGCGTGTGAGGTAGGCCAGCTTGCATTCGCGCACCATCGCCGACGTCGCCACGTTGCAGATGGTGAGGGTGTGGCGCATGCCCAGGGACTGCGCGTGGCGCAGGGCCGCCAGCGTGTCAGCGGTCTCGCCCGATTGGGTGATGGTGACCACCAGCGTGTTCGGATTGGGCACCGATTCGCGATATCGGTATTCGCTGGCGATCTCCACCTGCGTGGGGATCTTGGCAATGGACTCGAGCCAGTACTTGGCCGTGCAGCCGCTGTAGTAGCTGGTGCCGCAGGCCAGGATCAAGACCGAATCGACTTGCTGGAACACACGGTGCGCGCCTTCGCCCGGCGCGGGCTGGCCCGCACCCTCGAACAGCTCGGGCACGATGGCCTCCAGGCCCTCAAGCGTGTCGGCGATCGCGCGCGGTTGCTCAAAGATTTCCTTTTGCATGTAGTGGTGATAGGGCCCGAGTTCGGCGGCGCCGCTGTGGGCTTGCACTGTGCGCACGGGGCGATCGGCAGGCCGGCCCGTGGTGTCGACCACCCAATAGCGCCCCAGTTGCAGGTCGACCAGGTCGCCTTCGTCCAGGTAGACGATCTGGTCGGTCACGCCGGCCAGGGCCATCGCGTCGCTGGCCAGGAAATGCTCGCGACCGCCCTCGCCCACACCGAGCACCAGGGGCGAACCCGCGCGCGCGCCCACCACGCGGTGCGGTTCGTCCTTGCAGAACACCGCGATCGCATACGCACCGTGCAACTGGGTGATGGCGGCCTTCACCGCCTCGAACAAATCGCCTTCGTAAAGGCTGTCCACCAGGTGGGCAATGACCTCGGTGTCGGTCTGGCTGGCGAAGACATAGCCACGGGCTTGCAGGCTGGCGCGCAGTTCGTCGTGGTTTTCGATGATGCCGTTGTGGACCAGGGCGATGCGGCCTGCGCGGTCCGAAGGCGTGGCGCCCGGGCCGTGACTGAAATGCGGGTGGGCGTTGTGCACCGCCGGTGCGCCGTGCGTGGCCCAACGCGTGTGGGCGATGCCAGTGGTGCCGGTCAGGCCGTCGGCCGTCACCTGCTGCATCAATTCCGCCACCCGCTCGGTGCTGCGCGCGCGCTGCAGGCCCCCCGCGTGGACGGCCACCCCGCAGGAGTCATAGCCGCGGTATTCAAGCCGCTGCAGGCCCTGCACGAGGATGGGGACGATGTTGCGGTCCGAGACCGCGGCGACGATGCCACACATGGGGGTCACTCCTTCAGTGCCGCCGACTTTAGGTGGCGTATTGCGTAATAAGGGTTCTTTTTAAACTCTTTTTTGATTTTTTATTTCTCAATACGGACATTGAGACATAAAATTTCAAAATAGTGGAAGAAATTAACCCTTCATTTCTCGATCCGACTGACCTGCAGCTCCTGGATCTGCTTCAGGCGGACGCCTCCCTGAGCAATTTGGCCCTGGCGCAGCGTCTGCATGTCTCGCCCCCCACCTGCCTGCGGCGGGTCAAGCGCCTGCAGGCGGCGGGCCTGATCGAGCGGCAGGTGGCGATCCTCAGCGCCGACCGGCTCGCGCCGGTACTGGGGCATGGGCTGGAGGCCATCGTGGAAGTGACGCTGGAACGCCAGGGCGCCGAGCACCTGGCGGACTTCGAGGCACGGGTCGTCGCGGACGATGCGGTGCAACAGTGCTATCGCGTGTCACCGGGGCCCGATTTCATCCTGCATGTGCGGGCCGCTGACATGCCGGCCTACCTGGCCTTGCAGCAGAGGCTGTTCACGGCCGAGGCCAATGTGCGCAATGTGAAGGCTTTCTTCAGCGTCAAGCGCGCGAAGTTCGCGCCGCGGCTGCCGCTGGGGTCGGCGTCGAGCGCGCCTTAGCGGCTGCCCTTGACGGGCCGCTTCCAGTTGGGGATGGACACCTGCTTGCCACGCGCCACCGACAGCGCGCCGGGCGGCGTGTCCTTGGTGATGGTGGAGCCACCGCCCACCGTGCCGCCCGCGCCCAGCGTGACCGGCGCGACCAGCACGCAGTTGCTGCCCACATGCACATCGGCCTCGATCACGGTGCGGTGCTTGTTGGCGCCGTCGTAGTTGGCGGTGATCGACCCCGCGCCGTAGTTCACGCGCTCGCCCACCGTGGCATCGCCCAGATAGGCCAGGTGATTGGCCTTGGCGCCCGCCGCCAGCGTGGAGTTCTTGACCTCGACAAAGTTGCCGATATGCACGTCGGCCCCCAGCACCGCGCCGGGGCGCAGCCGGGCATAGGGACCGACCCGGGCGCCCTCGCCCACGGTCACGCCCGCAGACTCGCCGTCGATATGGGTAAAGGCATGGATCACCGCTCCGGCCGCGATGCGGGCGTTGGCGATCACGCAGTTCGCGCCGATGCGCACGCCGTCGCCCAGGGTCACCTCGCCCTCGAACACGCAGTTCACATCGATCTCGACATCGGCGCCGCAGGACAGCGCGCCACGCACATCGAAGCGCGCCGGGTCGGCCAGACGCACGCCCTGCTCCATCAGCGCGCGCGCGCGCCGCAGCTGGTAGGCGCGCTCCAGTTGCGCCAGCTGCAAGGGGCTGTTCACGCCATCGACCTGCACCGGGTCGGGCGTGCGCAGGGCGGTGACGGCCACGCCGTCTTGCACCGCGAACTTGACCACGTCGGTCAGGTAGTACTCGCCCTGGGCGTTGTCATTCTTCAGGCGCGAGAGCCAATCGCGCAGCAGACGATTGGGCGCCGCCATGAAGCCGGAGTAGATCTCGGTGATGCGGCGCTGGGCCTCGGTGGCGTCCTTGTGTTCGACGATGGCACGCACCGCCTCGCCCTCGCGCACGATGCGGCCATAGCCACTCGGATCGGCCATGTCCACGGTCAGCAGGGCCAGGCGCTCGCCGCCGCAGGCCTGCACCAAGGCCTGCAAGGTGGCGGTCTCGATCAAGGGCACATCGCCATTGAGCACTAGGCAGATGCCGTCCTCGGGCAGCAGGGGCAGGGCCTGTTGCACCGCGTGGCCGGTGCCCAGTTGGGGCGACTGCAACACGGTGTCGCAGGCGGCCAGGCCGGCGCCTTGCGCGTAGCTGCGGGCAGCGGCATCGACCTGCTCGGCGCCATGGCCGGTGACCACGATCAGGCGGCGTGGCCTCAACCCTGCGGCCGACTCGATCACATGGGCCAGCAAAGCACGTCCGCCCAAACGGTGCAACACTTTGGGCAGGCCGCTTTTCATGCGCGTGCCCTTGCCGGCCGCCATGATCACTCCATCCACTGACGCCATCGCGTTTCCTTTGTTGTCCATGACACCTCTTGCATCGAAGCTCCTGCGGATTATCGGGGCCTTGGCCCTGGCCGCGGCCCTGGGGGGCTGCAGCGCGATCAAGCTGGGGTACAACAACCTGCCGGAGCTGGGCTGGTGGTGGCTCGATGGCTACCTCGATTTCAACGACGCCCAGCGCGGGCCGGTGCGCGACGAACTGACCCGCGTGCACCAGTGGCACCGCGCCAACGAGCTGCCACGCTATTCCGAGCTGCTGGGGCGCGTGGAGCAGATGGTGGCCGCCGACGTCACACCCGAACAGGTCTGCAAGCTGGCCGAGGAAGGCCGCACCCGCTTCCTGGCGCTGGCCGGGCAGTCTGAGGTCTCCATCGCAGCGATCGCCCCCCTGCTCACCCCCGAGCAGCTCAGACACTTGGCCCAGCGCTACGAACGAAACACCCGGGAGTTTCGCAAGGACTGGGTGGACGTGGGCCCCAGCGAGCGGCGCGAGCGGCAGTTCAAACGGTTCCTGGATCGCATGGAAGACGCCTATGGCCGCTTGGACGAGGCGCAGCGCACCGTGCTGCGCCAGCGAATCGAGGCCTCACGCTTTGATCCCGTCCAGGTGCTGTCCGAGATGCAGCGGCGCCACGCTGACACGCTGCAAACCCTGCGCGAGTTGCGCGGGGCGAATCTGCCGTCCGCGGAAGCCCGTCTGAAGGTGCGGGCGCTGGTGGACCGCGGGCAGTTGCCGCCCGATGCGGGCGCGCGTCGCTATCGGGAGCAGGTGACCGAGGACAACTGCGCGCTGTTGGCGACCGTGCACAACGTGACGACGCCCGCCCAGCGGCAAAGCGCCGTACGACGTCTGCGCGCCTACCAGCGCGACCTCGCCGACCTCAGCGCCCCACGCTGAGGCACCTGCGTGGGCGCGGCTCAGGCCTGTCCGTGCGTCTCGCGCTCAGACGATTCGAGATCACCCGTCTCGCGCTCGCGACTTGGCTGGGGCGCTTCAACCTGCGAGCACAGATCGCCTTTTTGCCGCGCCTGACCCGGTACATGGGCGCGCGGTGGCGGGCAGGGCGAGGGGTGGGGCACGGCTGGCCGCTGCAGGATGCGCGGCACGGATCGTAGGGCGGCCATAGGCTGTCTCGGCTTTCAGGAGAGGAAAGCCGCACAGGCTAAGGGCGTGGATCGCCCCCGACCCGTCATCGGGCGCGCCGGCCGGGTGTGGGATCAGGCCTGCAAGGACGCCCACATCTCCTGATCGCGCTCGGCGGTCCAGATGCGGGGGCTCTTGATGCCGCGGGCCTCGTCGTAGGCGCGGCTCACATCAAAGGGCAGGCAATGCTCGTAGATGAAGACATGGCCGAACACCGGATCCATGGCCTTGCGGGTGTGAGCCATGGCAGCCTTCAGGTCCATATTGGCGGCAGCGGCTTCACGCCCACAACGGAATAGAGTTTCGACCCAGCGCTGGGTGTAGTCCAAAGCCTTGTTCACGTTGGCATTGCCTTTCATCGCCTCGCCGCGACCGGGCACGATGGCTTCGGCCTTCAGGGCGCGCAGGGCTTCAAGCGTGGCGGGCCATTCTTCGAGCTGGGCGTCACCGGTGTAGACGCCGGCCTCGTACTCGACCAGATCACCCGAGAAAAGCACCTTTTCGGCTTCGACCCAGGCGATGGTGTCACCGCGCGTGTGGCCCGGACCGGGATGCCAGATTTGCACTTTCACGCCACCGAGATCGACGGTGAGCTTGCCCGGCGCTTCGCCCTTTGCAGGATTGCCACCCCCCACCACCAGGGTCGGCCAGGTCAGACCCGGCACGCTCTCGGCGTTACGAAACAGACGGGGGAAGCGTTCCATCTCGGACTTCATGTCCTCTTTACCCCGCTCGATGATCAATTCGAGCGTGCCCTGGCTGGCGATCACCTCGGTCGCCCCCTCGGCGGCGAAAGCGCTGGCGCCCAGCACGCGCACCGCGTGGTAGTGGGTCAGGAGCACGTACTTGATCGGTTTGTCGCTGACAGTGCGGATACGAGCGATCAGGTCACGCGCCATCGCAGGCGTGGCAGTGGCGTCGCTGACCATGATGAACTTGTCGCCAATGATCACGCCCGAATTCGGATCGCCTTCGGCGGTATAGGCCCAGCAATGCGGACTCAGTTGTTCGAAGGTGATCTTCTTGTCGGACAGGTCGGCCTGGCTCGCGAAGGCTTTGGACATCGTGGGGTACTCCTGTAGGCGGGCGATCTTAACGAAGGCGATGCGCGCGCCCTCAGCGCACGGGCCAGACCACCCCGTTGTCATTGAGGATGGCATCCAGCGGCACGTCATGCGGCTGCGGCTCTAAATCGGGCACGAAGCCGAGGGTGAAGCCCAGGCCCACGGTGTAGGGCCGCGGCTGCAGGCTGGCCAGGGTGCGGTCATAAAAGCCGCCGCCATACCCCAGGCGATAGCCGCCCGGGCCATAGCCCACGCAGGGCACGAACAGCAAGGTGGGCACGATCACCTCGGTGTCCTTGGGCTTGGGGATGCCGTAGGCGTCTTCTTCCATGGGGCAGCCGGGGAACCAAGCGTGAAATTGCAGGGTCTTATGCACCTTGTCCACCACCGGCAGGCCGATGCGACGGCGCTGGGGCTGATCGAGTAACTCGCCGTCCTCCTTCCAGCGATGCAGGGCGGGCAGCGGGTCGAACTCCCCCTTGATCGGCCAGTAGGCGCCAATCACCAGGTCCGGGCGGCCCACCAGCCAGATACGCATCACACGTTGCAGCAGGTCGGCCCGCGCCAGGCGATCGGGCATCTCCAGGCGGGCCTGCAACAACTGCTGGCGTAGGGCCTTTTTTTCCTCTGACTTGTCCATAATCCACCAATGAAGTTCCGAAAGATTCTGACACTGATCGCAGCCTCTCTCCTGGCCTGCTCGGTGCAGGCCCAAGGGCGTACCGACGCACCGGGCGATTCGACCGTCCTCGAGATGGCCCAGGCCTTCCGGCAGACGAACAAGGCCCGCCTGACCCAGCTGCTGCCCCAGTTGCGAGGCCACGCCCTGGAGCCCTGGGGCGCCTACTGGGAATTGCGCGCCCGCTTGGACAGCGCCTCCGCCCAGGAGGTGCAGGAGTTCCTCACACGCTACACCGGCACCTACCAGGAAGACCGCCTGCGCAATGACTGGCTACTGCTTCTAGGCCAGCGCCGAGACTGGACCGCCTTCGCCGACGAACATCCGCGCTTTCGCATGAACGACGACCCGCAGGTGCGCTGCTACGCCTTGCTGGTGCAACAGCTGCGAGAAGGCACCACGCCAGCCCTGGTCGACGAGGTGCGCCGTCTGTGGCTGGCGCAGCGCGAGGCCGAGGACGGCTGCACCACCGCGGCCCGCAACCTGGCGGGCAACGGCAGCGGCCCCCGCCTGGCGCCGCTCGATATCTGGCGCAAAGCCCGCCATGCCGCCGAACACAATCGCACACGAGTCGCGTTGGCGGCGGTGGAAATCGTCGCCCCAGAAGTGAGCGCGCAAGCTGGCGAGGCGCTGGCCAACCCTGCGCGCTATCTGGCCAACCGCGTGGTCGCCATCTCGCGCACCCGCAAGGAAATGGTGACGCTGGCCCTGGTGCGCATGGCCGCCACCGACCCCGAGGTCGCTGCCGCCACCTTCAGCCGCAAGTGGGAAGGCCATCTGACCGCCGAGGAACGCAACTGGGTCTGGGGCACGATCGGGCGGCAAACCGCACAGCGCCTGGGGCCCGGCGCGCTGGCGTATTTCGCCAAGGTCACGCGCGACACCGACCTGAATGACGAAATGCTCGCCTGGAAGACGCGCGCGGCCCTGCGCGCTGGCGCGCAACCCGAATGGAAGGCCGTCATCGACGCAGTCAACGCCATGAGCCCGCAGGCCCAGCAAGATCCTGCTTGGACCTACTGGCGGGCCCGTGGCCTGCTGGCCACCGGCAGCGAGGTCGACAAAGCTGAGGCCCGCCGGCAACTGACCGCCCTGGCCTCGCCGCGCGGCTTCTACGAGCAATTGGCCCTGGAAGAACTGGGGCAAAAAATCACCCTGCCCGCGCGCCCGGCGCCGCTGACCGCCGAAGAACGCGAGGCGGCGCGCCGCAATCCGGGCCTCACGCGGGCCCTGCACGCCATCGCCATCGGCCTGCGCCCTGACGGCGTGCGCGAGTGGAACTACACCACCAACCTGGCGCGCCCGGGCGGCATGGCCGACCGCGACCTGCTCGCGGCGGCCCAACTCGCCTGCGATCGCGAGGTCTGGGATCGCTGCATCAACACCAGCGAGCGCACCCGCGCCGAATTCGATCTCGAGCAGCGCTTTCCCATGCCCTTTCGCGAATCGGTGGTGCGACGCAGCGGCGAGATCAACCTCGACCCGGCGTATGTGTATGGCCTGATCCGGCAGGAAAGCCGTTTCATCATGGACGCGCGCTCGCACGTGGGCGCCTCGGGCCTGATGCAGGTGATGCCCGCCACAGCCCGCTGGACGGCGCGGCGCATCGGCCTGAACAATTTCACCCCCGGCCAGATCAACGACCGCGAGACCAATATCGCCATTGGCACGGGCTACCTGCGACTGGTTCTCGATGACTTCACGGGCTCCATGCCGCTGGCCGCCGCGGCCTACAACGCCGGCCCGAGCCGCTCACGTGCCTGGCGTAACGGGCCGGTGATGGAAGGCGCCGCCTGGGCCGAGAACGTGCCCTTTCACGAGACGCGCGACTACGTGAAGAAAGTGCTGGCCAACACCACCGCGTATGCCGCCATCCTGACCGGACAGCCGCAGTCACTCAAGGCCCGTCTGGGCACAGTGGGGCCACGTGATCCGGCGGCACCTGAGGCCAATCGCGACATCCCTTGATCCGAGGCGCGCCCGCATGCTCAAGCTCTATATCGGCAACAAGAACTATTCCTCGTGGTCGATGCGCCCGTGGGTGCTGCTGCGGCAAGCGGGCATTCCCTTCGAAGAGGTCATGGTGCGCTTTGACGCCTTTGACCCCGGCTCGATGTTCAAGTCCACGGTGGCTTCGGTCACCCCTGTGGGCAAAGTGCCGGTGCTGGTCGATGGTGACCTAGCGATCTGGGACACGCTAGCCATCGCCGAGTACCTGGCCGAACGCTTTCCCGAGCACGCGCTCTGGCCGACCGATGCCCGGTCGCGGGCCCGCGCCCGCAGCATCTGCGCCGAGATGCACGCAGGCTTTGGCGCGCTGCGTAGTCACTGCCCGATGAACATCGAAGCCTCGCTGCCCGAGGTCGGTGCGCGCATCTGGCGCGAGCAGGCCAGCGTGCGCGCCGACGTCGAACGCGTGTCGGCGATGTGGACCGAGCTGCTGGCGCAGCAGCCTGAAGGAAGTCTGCTCTTTGGCGGGTTCTCGATTGCCGATGCCTACTACGCGCCGGTTTGCATGCGCTTTGCGACCTACGGCTTGCCGCTCTCAGCGCCCGTGGCTGCCTATGTGGAGCGGGTGCGCGGGTTGCCGGCTGTTCAGGCCTGGATCGAACAGGCGCTAGCGGAACGCGATTTCCGGGATTTCGAAGAGCCTTACCGAAAGACGCGCTGATGCAGGTGTACGAAGTCGGCGGTGCGGTGCGCGATGCCCTCCTGGGCCGACCCGTGCAGGACCGCGACTGGGTGGTGGTGGGCGCCACGCCGCAAAACCTGATCGAGGCGGGCTACCTGCCGGTGGGCAAGGACTTCCCAGTGTTTCTCCACCCCGACACACGCGAGGAATATGCGCTGGCCCGCACCGAGCGCAAGACCGCGCCGGGCTACCACGGCTTTAGCTTTCGTGCGAGCCCCGAAGTCACGCTGGAAGAAGACCTGGCACGGCGCGACCTCACGCTCAACGCGATCGCGCGCGCGCAAGACGGCACGCTGATCGACCCCTACGGCGGTCAGCGAGACCTGCAGGCGCGTGTGCTGCGCCATGTCACCGACGCCTTTCGCGAAGATCCGGTGCGCATCCTGCGGCTGGCGCGCTTTGCCGCACGCTTTCCCGATTTCCACATCGCGCCGGAAACCTCGGCCCTGATGCGCGAGATGGTCGACGCCGGTGAAGTCAACGCCCTGGTGGCCGAACGCGTGTGGCAGGAACTCGCGCGCGGCCTGTGCGAAGCGCGGCCCTCGCGCATGTTCGAAGTGCTGCGCGCATGCGGCGCGCTGGCGCGCCTGCTGCCCGAGGTGGATCGCCTCTGGGGCGTGCCGCAACGGCCTGAATACCACCCCGAGATCGATACTGGCGTGCACCTGATGATGGTGCTGGACATGAGCGCGCGCCTGCAGGCCCCACTGCCGGTGCGCTTTGCCTGTCTGGCCCACGACCTGGGCAAGGGCACGACGCAGCCCCACCTGCTGCCACGACACATCGGCCACGAAGACCGCAGCGCGCGGCTGATGCAGGACATCGCCGAACGCCTGCGCGTGCCCACCGACTGCCGCGAGCTGGCCGAGGTGGTGGCCCGCGAACACGGCAACATCCACCGCAGCGCCGAGTTCGGCGCGCCGGCGTTGGTCAGGCTACTGGAGCGCTGTGACGCCTTTCGCAAGCCCGCACGCTTGGTCGATATCCTGCTGGCCTGCGAGTGCGATGCGCGCGGGCGGCTCGGAAAAGAAGATACGCCCTACCCGCAAGGCACCCGCCTGCTGGCGGCACTGGCGGCGGCGCAATCGGTGGACACCGCCGACGTGTCGCAGCGCGCGCGTGCAGCGGGCGCCGAGGGGCGCCGCATCGGCGAGTGGGTGCATGCGGCGCGGGTCGCAGCGCTCGAGGCCTCGGGGCTGGCCGCCGGTACGACGGAGAACGACGCTTAGTCCAGCAGGGCCAGCGCGCCGTAGTCGCCTACGCGCGCACCCAAACCGGCAGCCACCAGCTCGCAACCATCCGTGACAGGCGCCAGCCGACCGCGCACCTGCGCGATCAGCCTCGGCAGCAACAGCGCCTGATGGTGAAAAAACACGCTGCCGCCCAAAGCAATACGCTGCAAATCCAGCAAGGCGATCAGGTCATAGAGCGCGCGACCCATCACACGACACATGGCCTCCACCTCCTGGCAGGCTGGGGCATCGCCGGCTTGTGCGGCGTTCATCACCTCAGACATCGACACACCCAGGCGGCGCGCCACCGCATGCCCACCCACCAGGGCCTCGAGGTCGCCCACATTGCCGCAACCGCAGCGCGCGTGGGCCTCGTCCGACACGAAGATGTGCCCCACATGGCCCGCGTTGCCATGCTTGCCTCGCAGCACGCGCCCGCCCACACACAGGCCGCCACCGACCCCGGTGCTCCAGGTCACGTAGGCGCAGTGTTCCAGGCCTTGGAGCGCGCCCCAGCGCCGCTCGGCCTCGAGAGCCGCTACGGCATCGTTCTCGATCCGCAGCTGCTTAAAGCGATGGCGCAGCGGCGCCTCCAAGGGAATGGTGTGCCAGTCATTGGGCACGTCGCCCCCCGAAGCGGCCACCAGCGCACCACAGAGATTGGGCGAAGCCAGCGCAATCGCCCCCTGCGCCATCACAAAAGGCCCCGGCGCGCACACCCCCGCGCTTTGCACGGACTGCGGCGCCACCGCCAGCTGCACGCACGCTTCATCGACCATCCTCACCACCTGGCGGGCCAGGACATCCGGCGTGCCAGATCGGGCGGTCGGTTCGATGCGCGTGGCGAGCAGCGCGCGGTCGCCGCCGCCTGCATTCAGGCTCACAGACACCTTGGTGCCCCCGATGTCGACACAAGCCCGCATGGCGCGCTCCTTGGGAAGGGGAATCAGATGAACTTCGCGATCAGTCCCACGACAAAACTCAGCACCAGTGTGGTCGTGAGCGGGATGAACCACTCGCGTCCGAACAAGCGAAAACGCAGGTCACCGGGCAGCTTGCCAAACCCCATCTTCTGAAGAAAGGGCGAGAACCAGCTGATAAGCACCAGCGCAAGGAAGATCACGAGAATCCAGCGGATCATGTCTCAGAGCCTCGCGCTGCGGTCACCGTGGGTGAAACCGATGGCATCCCACGCCGGCCCTTTGTGAAAGGCGATGACCTTGAACAACTCGCCCATTTCATGTTCCGCCATCAAACGCTGGCCCGCCACGCGCTCGGCCAGAGGCGCGTCGGCCAGCACCTGGGCCAGACCGCAATTGAGCAGAAAGTGCCCCTGGCTGGTGTAGCCCAGGGTGGGCAGGCCCGCCTCCTGGGCGGCCAGCGCCACGCCGGTGAAATCGACATGGGCGGTGATGTCCTTCAAGCCCACATCGGTCAGCGGATCGGGATCGGCGCGATGGCCTTGGTGGCACATCAGCGTGCCCATATGACGTTGCGGATGGAAATACTCGGACTCAGGAAATCCGTAATCCAGGAAAAAAGCCGCGCCCTGCGTCAGACGATCGGCGAGCGTGCGCATGAAGGCCTGAGCCTGTGGATGGATCTCGGTGAGGTAGTCGTGCGTGCCGTCGATCTCGACGGGCGGACGCAGGTCGGTGGGCCGATCGGCCCAGGCCAGGCGGTCGTCTTGCCACGCCACGCCGCGCTCGTGCCAGACGCCGCCGCTGCGCGCGAGCAGCTTCACTGGCATGGCATCAAGCACCTCATTGCCCACCACCACGCCGCACATCGCATCGGGCAGCTCGCTGACCCACTGCACGGTGTCGCCATACGCCTCCAGCGTGGCCTGCTGGCGCGCGCGCAGCGAGCCCGAGAGGTCGACGATGGTGTAGCGCCGCACCCGATCACCCAGGGCTTGCAGCAGCTGTGAGGCCAGTGCGCCCGAGCCGGCGCCAAATTCCCACACCTCGTCACACCCGGTCGCGGTGAGGGCATCGACCACGGCCACCGCCAGGGTCTGGCCGAACAGGGGCGTCATCTCAGGGGCGGTGACGAAATCACTGCCGCTGGCGGGCAGGTGGCCGAATTTGCGTGAGCCATTCGCGTAATAGCCCAGGCCCGGCGCGTACAGGGCCAGGGCCATGTAGCGGTCAAAGGGCAACCAACCGTCGGCGCGGGCGATGGCCCCACGCAGCAGGGTGCGCAGGGCGGTCGTTACACTGGCTAGATTGGAATCTGTCACCTGGCGATTGTCGTTGTAATGAGCACCCCTGCCCTCCCCACCGTCCTGATCACCGGCGCTGCCCGGCGCCTGGGTCGCGAAATGGCCCTGGCCCTGGCGGCCGCGGGCTGGCAGGTGGCCGTGCATTACCGGGGCTCGGCCGACGAGGCGCAGGCCACGGTGGCCGACTGCACGAAGGCCGGCCGCAGCGGCGCGCGCTTTGCCGCCTTTCAGGCCGATCTATCCGACGAGGCGGCCACACGCGCGCTGCTGCCCCAGGTGATTGCGCACTTCGGCGCGGTCGATGCGGTGGTCAATAGCGCCTCGCTGTTTGAACACGACGACGCGGCCACCTTCAGCTATGGCGCGATGCAGGCCCATCTGGCCGCGAATACCGGCGCGCCGGTGCTGCTGGCGCAGGCGCTGCATGCGCACCGGGTCGAACTCGGCGCGGATGGCGCGAATGGCGTGGTGGTGAACATGTTGGACCAGAAGCTGTGGAACCAGAACCCCGACTTTTTTAGCTACACGCTGTCCAAGGCGGCCCTGGAAGCAGCCACCACCATGCTGGCCCTGGCGCTGGCGCCGCAGCTGCGGGTGGTGGGCGTGGCGCCGGGGCTGACGATCACCAGCCACATGCTGTCGGACGACAAATTCCAGCAGCTGCATCGGCTCTCGCCCCTGGGGCGTTCGTCGACGGCGGCCGATGTGGTGGGCGCGGTGCGCTTCGCCCTGGAAAACCGGTCGATTACCGGCACCACCTTGGTGGTCGATGGCGGCCAGCACCTGATGAAGTTCGATCGCGATTTCTCGCTGATGTAACGTCCTGACACCCTGCGCACGACATGACCAAAGCCGGCACCCAGATCCTCACCCTCACGGGCCTGCGCTTTGACGCCAACCTGGGCATCCTCGATCACGAGAAAGAGGCGCCGCAGCCCATACGCGTGGACGCCGAACTCAATCTGGGCACCCAACCCCTGCTGCCGCACGACGACGACATCCTGCACGTGCTCGATTACCGCAAGGTGCGCACCATCATCATCGACGAGTGCACGGCAGAACACGTCAACCTGCTGGAGAGCCTGATCGGCAAGCTCGCTGCGCGCCTGATGCAGCTGCCCGGGGTGATCGGCGTGCGCGTGGAAATCGCCAAGCTGGCGATCTTCGACGACTGCGAAGTGGCGATCCGGATGGAGACGGGGCAGTGGTGAGCCGCTGACCCGAGTGCGGGGCCCGCGCGCCCAGCCCTCACGGCCGCTGCGGCTGCAGCCGCCACGCCAGCACCATGACCGCGCCCACGGCGGCCAGCACCCCCGCCAGCGCACCGGCGGGGGGCGAGGCGAACTTCATCAGATCCCGTACCGCGGGTACTGTGATCGCCATCACCATCAGAGCGATGGCGATCGCAGCGACGATCTGGAATGACCGGAATTGCGGACCCCACAGGTCGCGAAGCGGCAATCCCGCCCCTGCATTGACCGCCACCATGGCCAGATTCCCCGCCGTCAAGCCCACAAAGGCCAGGGTCCGCGCCTCGTTGGCGGGCATCCCTGCCCCCAAAGCCAGCGCATACGCCGCCAAGGCCACGGCCAAGAGCCCCGCCCCCTGCGCCAGGGCCCGCATCACCAAGGCGCGGTCTACCAGCAGCGCGTTGGCTGCGCGCGGTGGGCGCTCCATCAGGCCACGCGCCTGCGGCGCGTTCTCGAAGGCCAGCGAGCACACCGGGTCAATGATCATCTCGGTGACCACCACATGCACCGGCAGCATCAGCGGCGGCAGCCCTAGCAGCAAGGGCAAGAGGGCAAGACCCGCAATCGGCACATGAATGGCCAGGATGTAGGTCATCACCTTGCGCAGGTTGTCGTCGATGCGCCGGCCCAGGCGCACGCCCTCGACGATGCGGCCAAAGTCTTCATCGAGCAGCACCACGCTGGCCGCCTCGCGCGCGACATCCGTGCCGCGCACGCCCATGGCGATGCCGATGTGGGCGGCCTTGAGCGCCGGCGCATCGTTCACGCCATCGCCGGTCATGGCCACCACCTCGCCGTTGCGATCGAAGGCGCGCACCAGGCGCAGCTTGTCCTGCGGCGTCACGCGGGCGTACACACGCACCTGCCGCACGGCCTGGGCCAGCGCCGCGTCGTCCATGTCCTGCAACTGGTGGCCAGTGAGAACGCCAGCTTGCACGTCGATGCCGGCCTGGGCTGCAATTGCCAAGGCGGTGGCCGGATGGTCGCCGGTGATCATCACCACGGCGATGCCGGCCCGGTGCGCCTGCGCCACCGCCTCGGGCACGCTGGCGCGCAAGGGGTCTTCAAAGGCGACCAGCCCGCGCAGGGTGAAATGGTTGTCGCGGGGATGGGGCGCGGGCTGCAAGCGGTCCTGGCCCTGGGCCACCGCCAGCACCCGCAAGCCGCGCGTCGCCAGGGCCTGTGCCTGCTCACGCAGCGCGTGCCGCGCCGCGGGGCTGAGGCGGCATAAGTCCGCGATGGCCTCGGGTGCGCCCTTGGCGGCCACCCGGTGCAGGCCGTCTTCGCCCACCCACACGTGGGTCACCGCCATCAGGTCGGGGGTGATGCCATGGGCCTGGGCCATGCGCCAGCGCGGATGCAGGCGGTCGGTGCCGGCCAGGCTGGCGTCGCCCTGCAGGTACAAGGCCGCGTCCATGGGCTCAATGCCTCCGCGCTGCGAGGCCAGCATCGCGTACTCCAGCAGGCCGTGGGCGGCGTCGGGCAAGGCCTGCGCGGTGCTGGCGTTGGCATCCATCACCACCAGGCTATGCACCCGCATGCGGTTTTCGGTCAGGGTGCCCGTCTTGTCGACGCACAAGACCGTGGCCGCGCCCAGCGCCTCGACCACCGCCGGGCGACGCGCCAGCACCTGCACACGGGCCAGCCGCCATGCGCCCAGAGCCAGGAAAACGGCCAGGGCCATCGGAAATTCCTCGGGCAGCATGGCCATGGCCAGGGCAATGCCGGCCAGCAGGCCCTGCACCCAGTCGCCGGCGCGCAGGCCGTACCAGACCACCAGCAGGCTGCTCACGCCCAGCGCGCCCAACGCGAGCCAGCGCACCAACTGGCGCAGTTGCCGCTGCAAGGGTGTGGGCGCCAGATCGATGTCGGCCAGCGACGCGCCGATGCGTCCCATCGCGGTGTCAGCGCCAATGGCGATGACTTCGGCCACGCCCTGACCCGCCACCACCAAGGTCCCCGCGTGCAATCGCGAAACCGCATCGGCCGTATCCGCCGCACCCGATACTGGGCGCTTGTGCACGGGCGCAGATTCCCCCGTGAGCAAGGATTCGTCGACGGACAACGTGGCCGCTTCGCGCAGCACCGCATCGGCCGTCACGCGCTCGCCCTCGGCCACCGCAATCACATCACCGGGCACCAGATCGCGCGCCGCGATCACGCAGGGCTGGCCATCACGCCACACCCGCACCTGGGGCGCGGCCAGTTCGCGCAGGGCATCGAGTGCACGCGCGCTGCGATGTTCCTGCCAGATCACCAGGACCACACTGAGCACCGCAAAGGCCGACAGGAGCAGGCCTTCTCCCAGGTCGCCCAGCACCAGATAGAGACCGGCCGCGACCAGTAGCAACAGGAACATGGGCTCGGACAGCACCGCCCCCACCGCCTGCAGCCAACCGCGCCGCTCGCGCTGCGTGAGCAAGTTGGGCCCCACACGGGCCTGGCGGGCACGGGCCTCCTCGGTGCTCAGACCCCGGACGAAGATCGGCGAGGAGGGCTCAGGGTGCATCGACCCATGATAGGGACATGCCTGCGGGGCAGTGAGACAATTAGGCGCATGAATGTGACCTGGGTCGAACCCGACATCGCTTCCGCCCCCGCGCGCACCGACGCGGGCGATGCCGTGCGCACCGCGAAAATCGAGCGGGAGACGCACAAGCTGGAAAAGCGTCTGTGCCGCCAGGTCGGCCAGGCCATCACCGACTACGACATGATCGGCGAGGGCGACAAGGTCATGGTGTGTCTGTCCGGCGGCAAGGACAGCTACACGCTGCTGGACATCTTGCTCAAGATGCAGCAGCGTGCGCCGGTGCGCTTTGAGATCGTCGCGGTCAACCTGGACCAGAAGCAGCCGGGCTTTCCGGCCGAGGTGCTGCCGGCCTATCTGTCGAAGCTGGACATCCCCTTTCACATCGAGAACCAGGACACCTATTCCATCGTCAAGGACAAGATCCCTGAGGGCAAGACGATGTGCAGCCTGTGCTCGCGCCTGCGCCGGGGCATCCTGTACCGGGTAGCCGATGAACTGGGCGCCACCCGCATCGCACTGGGGCATCACCGCGACGACATCCTGCAGACGCTGTTTCTGAACATGTTCTTCGGCGGCAAGCTCAAGGCCATGCCGCCCAAGCTGGTGAGCGACGACGGCCGCCACATCGTGATCCGCCCGCTGGCCTATGTGGCCGAAAAAGACATCGTGCGCTGGGCCACGCACCGTGCCTTCCCCATCATTCCCTGCACCCTGTGCGGCAGCCAGGAAAACCTGCAACGCAAGCAGGTGGCCGCCATGCTGCAGGAGTGGGAAAAGAAGCACCCCGGCCGGCTGGAGAACATGTTCTCGGCTTTACAAAATGTGGTGCCCTCGCATCTGGCCGATGGGACACACTACGACTTCAAGGGCCTGCAGGTCACCGGCGTGCCCAGCGAGGACGGCGACAAGGCCTTCGATACCGAGTCCTTCGAAGCGCCCGGCCCCGCCCTGCCCGGCCTGCAGATCGTTCGTTTTTAAGAGGCGAGCGCCGCGGGCGCGTACTCGCCCCGCACGGAGAGTGTCGTCATGCGCGTGTGCCGGCTGTCCCCCTTCAAGTGGCTCGCGCCACGGGGTCGGATCGCGATCGTGCTGGTCGCGACCGCCCTGCTGGCAGGGTGTGCCAGCACCCTGCGGATGGACAACACCGTCCAATCCTTTTCCGCGCTGTCCGAGGTGCCCGCCGCAGCGGGCTATCGCTACGAGCGCCTGCCCTCACAGCGCCAGGATCCGGCCCAGCCTCCGCTGGAGGCCATCACCGATGTAGCCCTCGCGCGCGTGGGCCTGCGGCGTGACGACGCCGCACCCGTCTACACCGTGCAGGTCTGGAGCCGCATGCAATACGCGGTTTCGCCCTGGGCCCAACCGCGCTTTGGCGGATGGAGCGGCTGGGGCGGCGTCGGTCTGGGCTCGCACCGCGGTATGGGCATGGGCATCGGCTTTCCGATCGGCGGCATCGACAGCCCCTGGTACCAGCGCGAGGTGGGCCTGATCCTGCGCGAGGCGGCCAGTGGCCGGGTGGTCTACGAGACCCACGCCTTCCACGAGGGCTACTGGATCGATCCCGCACGCGCCTGGCCCGCGATGGTCGAAGCCGCCTTGCAAGGCTTTCCGCAGCCGCCCGCCGGCGTGCGCCGGGTCGACATCACGCTCACGCGCTGAGCCCGGGAGGGCGCACAGCGCCGCCTAGAATCCATCGACATGAAGATCACCCGCCTCGTGGCCGTGCGTCACGGCGAAACCGCCTGGAACGTCGATACCCGCATCCAGGGCCAACTGGACATCGGACTCAATGACAACGGCCGCTGGCAGGCCCGCCGGGTCGGCCAGGCCTTGGCCCAGGAACAGGTGCATGCGATCTACGCCAGCGACCTGCAGCGCGCCTGGCACACCGCCCAGTCCATCAGCGAATCCACCGGCACGGCAGTCCGCGCCGAACCGGGCCTGCGCGAACGCCGCTTTGGCCTCTTCGAGGGCAAGACCTTCCAAGAGATCGAAGCCACCTGGCCCGAGCACGCGCAGCACTGGCGCAAGCGTGTGCCCGAGTGGACGCCGCCCGAGGGCGGCGAGTCGCTGCTGGCGCTGCGCGATCGCGTGCGCCAGACGGTCCACCAGATCGCCGTGCGGCATCCGGGTGAATGTGTGGTGATGGTGGCCCATGGCGGCGTGCTCGATGCGCTGTATCGCCTGGCCACCGGCCAAGACGTCGACGCGCCGCGCACCTGGGAATTGCCCAATGCCGCCATCAACCGCCTACTGTGGACGCCCGACAGCCTCACGGTGGTGGGCTGGTCAGACACGCAGCACCTGGCCGAAGGCGCAGCCGAAGACCTGAGCGTCTAAGACCCGCCGCGCGGCTCAGGCCGCAACGGTGCGTTCGTCGCGCGCCACGCACCCATCGACCAACACGATGCGGCGATCACACCGATCCGACAGGCGCGCATCGTGCGTCACGATCAAGAAGGCCGTGCCTTGCTGCGCGTGAATGCGCCGCATCAGCGCAAACACCTCGTCCGCCGAGGCCGTATCTAAATTGCCCGTGGGCTCGTCGGCCAGCACCAGCGCCGGTTGCGGCAACAGGGCGCGTGCAATCGCCACACGCTGCAACATCCCGCCTGACAGCTGCGAGGGCCGGCGGTCCATGGCCTGTGCCAGGCCCACGGCCGTGAGCAGCTCGCGCGCTCGCGCCCGTTGCAGGTCGCTGACCCGCCCCTCGGCGAGCAGCGCCGGCAGCGTCACGTTCTCCAGCGCGGTAAAGGCCGGCAGCAGGTGATGAAACTGAAACACAAAGCCCAGCGTTCGGCGCCGGCGCAATGTGAGTGCCTCGTCATCGAGACCGGCCACCTCCTGGCCTTGCAACTCATAGCTGCCCGCAGTCAGGCGCTCGAGCAGGCCCAGGATATTGAGCAAGGTGCTCTTGCCCGAGCCTGAGGGCCCGACCAGGGCCGCGAACTCGCCGGCCTCCAGGTGCAGGTCGATGCCGTGCAAGACCTCGATCTCGCTGGGTTCACCGATGTTGTAGCTTTTGCGTGCGCCGCTCAGCGTGATCAAGGGCGTGGACACGGCAGCGGCCTCACAGGCGTATGGCTTGCGCCGGATCGAGTGCCGCGGCGCGGCGCGCCGGCATGACGGCGGCCAACACGCCGCAGGCCGTAGCGATGCCGGCGACCTGCAGGGCCAGCAGCCACGGCAGATCGATCGCAAACAGCGGCAGTCCGTCGAGCCCGCGCACAAAGTACATGAACGCGCGGATCATGCCGACCGCCAGCACCAGACCGACCGCCGAGCCGAGCGCGCCCACCAGCGCCCCTTGCAGCAAGAACACCCACAACACTTGACCGCGCGTGGCCCCCATGGCGCGCAAGATGCCGATCTCTCGGCGCTTTTGCACTACCGACACCACCAGCACGCTGGCGATGCCCAGCACCACCACGGCCAGGACCACCACCCGAATCAACAAGGTGCTGATGGACTGCGCGTGCAAGGCGGAAACGAGTTGTGAGTTGGCGTCTTGCCAACCCTCGATCAGATAGGGGTAGCGGTGTCGCATCGCACGCGCCAGCGTCTGCGCCTGCCAGGGATCGTGCAGCGACAGGTCCAGGCCAGAGACGCCGCCCGGCAGGGCCAGCAGGCTTTGCGCGCCGCGCAGCGTCACCAGCACGGTGCGCCGGTTCACATCGCGCAGGCCCAGATCGACGAGCGCCGTGATGCGCACTGCATCGCTGGCCGTGGCGGTCTGCAGGGTCAGGCGGTCTCCGACTTGCAGGCCCAGGTCCTGCGCGAGTTCGCGGCCTACGATGGCCTCGCCAGGCTCCAGGCGTGCCTGACCCGCCACCACCTTGGCGCGGATCCCCACCACGCGGTCATATCGATCGAGATCAATGCCGGTGAGCGACACCGCCTGCGAGCCTTGCCCGCGCAGGGCCAGGGCGCTGCCGGACACTTGGGGTGAGACCGCCGCGACGGCCGGATCCTCCTCGAGCACCGCCATCAGCGCCTGCCAGTTCGCCAGCGAGCGCAGATCGCGTGCGCGCGCCTGGGTCTGCGTCATCGGCGTCTGGCCCGGTACGGTGGGTGCGGCCGGTATCACGACATCATCGGGCGCACGCACCGTGATGTGGGGCTGCGCGCCCAGGGTCTTGGTCAGCGTGTTGGCTTGCAGGCCGGAGACCAGGGCCGAGATGTAGGCATAGACGGCGACACCGGCGGCCACGCCCACGATGATCAACAGCGTTTGCTGGCGCCCCTCCCGCAAAAAGCGCAGGGCGATGCGCGATTCGAAGCCTAGGTTCCAGGCCATCGCGGGGTCCTAGCGTCGCATGGCCTGCAGCCGCACCCGTTGACCCGGCTGCGCCGCATCGCCCAAGGCCACTTGCTCGCCCGCCGACAGCCCTTGCAGCACTTCAACCGACTGCAAGGTGCGCAGGCCCAGGCGCACAGGGCGCGACTGCAAGCGCGCATCGTCCACCACCCAGACCGCATCCCCCTCACGCAAGGCCGCCAGCGGCAGCACCAGCGCCTGTTCGCGCCGCCCGGTCTCGACCTCGACCGACACGGTCAGGTCCTCCCGCAGAAAAGGCGGTGCTGGACCTTCGAGATCCAGCCGCACTTCCACCGCGCCACGCTGCGGATCGATGGCGGGCGCCAGCGCTGAGACGCGCGCCGCAAAGCGTTGCTGGGGGTAGGCATCGGCGACGACGTCAGCGCGCTGGCCTAACTGCAGCTGCGCCAGAAAGCGTTCATCGACCGCCGCCACCAATTGCGCGGGGCCTGCCAGCGCCAGCGATAAAAGAGACTTGCCGGCCTGCACGATCTGACCGGGCTCGACATGACGCGTCAGAACGCGCGCCGCCGTGGGAGCGACGATGCGGGCCTGCGCAAGACGGGCGCGGGCCACTTCGACTGCGGCCAGCGCCGCACCCTCCTGGGCCTGGGCCACGTCCACCGCCCGGCGTGCATCGTCGGCGCGCGAGCCGGTGACGAAGCCCTGGGCCACCAGGGCCTGCATCCTGGCCAGTTCCTCGCGCGCATTGCGCCGCGTGGCCGCGGCCTGCACCTGCGTCGCCTGGGCCTGGCGCAGCGCGGCGCGCAGCTCGTCTTCTTCGAGTTCGATCAGCACCTGACCGGCCTGCACACGCGCGCCTTCCTCGACCCGCACGTGGCGCACACGGCCGGTGACGGTGGCACCCACATCCACCCGCGAGACGGTGGCCACGCGGGCCGAGAACTGCAAGGTGCGCACCAGGGTGGAGGGCTGCACAACGACCACCGTGATGCGAGGCGGTCGCAGGACGATCGCCGCGGCGATGGCCGTTGCGACGACAAGCAGGGTGATGAAAATCCAGCGTGCACGCCCGCGCCGAAGCGCAGGCGGTGGCGCGGCAGGGTCAGGCGGCATCACCAAACAGGCCGCCCGCCGCCTGCGGCGGGGCCACGCCCAGGTGCCGGAATGCGGCCAGCGTGGCGATGCGCCCGCGTGGCGTGCGTTGCAAGTAGCCTTGCTGGATCAAGTAAGGCTCGATCACGTCCTCGATCGTGCCGGACTCTTCGCCAATGCTGGCAGCGATGTTGTCCAGCCCCACCGGCCCGCCGTCAAAGCGGTGGATCACCGCCTCGAGCAGCTTGCGGTCCATCACATCAAAGCCCTGCGGATCCACATCGAGCATGGCCAGGGCCTTTTGCGCGATCTCCTGGGTGATGCGGCCATCGGCCTTGACCTCGGCGTAATCACGCACGCGACGCAGCAGGCGGTTGGCGATGCGGGGCGTGCCGCGCGAGCGGCGCGCGATCTCGGCGCCACCGGCCTCGTCCAGCGGCGCGCCCATGAGGCCCGCGCTGCGGGTGACGATGCGTGCAAGCTCCTCGGCGGTGTAGAACTCCAGCCGCGCCACGATGCCGAAGCGATCGCGCAGCGGGTTGGTCAACATGCCGGCGCGGGTGGTGGCACCCACCAGGGTAAAGGGCTGCAGGTCCAGCTTGATCGAGCGCGCCGCCGGGCCTTCGCCGATCATGATGTCGATCTGGTAGTCCTCCAACGCGGGGTAGAGGATCTCTTCGACCACCGGCGAGAGTCGATGGATCTCGTCGATGAACAGAACGTCGTTCTTCTCCAGATTGGTCAAGAGCGCCGCCAGGTCCTTGGGTTTCTCCAGCACCGGGCCCGAGGTCTGGCGCAGGTTGACGCCCAGTTCGTGGGCGATGATGTGCGAGAGCGTGGTCTTGCCCAGGCCCGGCGGGCCAAACAGCAGCACATGGTCCAGGGCCTCGCCCCGACGGGCAGCGGCGCCGATGAAGATCTCGAGCTGTTCGCGGGTCTTGGCCTGGCCCACATACTCTTTGAGCAGCTTGGGGCGCAGGGCGCGCTCAATGGCCTCCTCGGCGGGTGAGGCAGGGGCGGCAGACACCACGCGCGAAGGCGGGGTCGGGGCGAAGTCGTCGGTGTGGATGGTCATGGGCGCTGGCTATGTTACGCCGCCCCGACGCTCAGTCGGCAGGCGGACTCCCCAGCCAGGTGCGCAAGGCCGCATAAGCCAAGTCAAAGCGCCCGTAAAAATCGTTGCCATCGGGCCGGGTGCAACTGGCGGCCCCCGCAAAGAGCTGCCCCACCACGTAGCGCCGGCTACCCACGCTGGCAAACACGGGCGAGCCACTGCTGCCACTTTCGGTCGTGCCGCTGGACCAGCGCAGGGTCAGGAAGTTGGCGCTGGCGACGCCGTCGCTGGTGCAGCGCGTGTCTTCGCAACGGGCGTAAGACGGGATACTGCCCAGACTCAGTTTGAGCAGGTCCCCTGCAGGATGGTGCAGGCCGGTCAGACCGGTTCCCAAGGCCACCGGCTGGAGCAGAGAGCCCGCGTGCACCGTGCCCGCGGGCGGCGAGCCGCGCAAGATCATGAAGGCGGTGTCGGTCGCCGCAGAGGCATAGAGCAAGGTGGCGCCGCCGTTGACCCGGAAGGCGGCCGGGTCGAGCGCGCTGCTGTTGCAGGTAGCCGCGCGGTAGAACCAGTAGGTCGACAGCGTGGACGCCGTGGTCTGGTCGCCCACGCAGTGGTTGGCGCCCAGGAAATACGGCGTGCCGCTGGCCGCGACATCGGCCATCAGGGTGCCGGTGCACAGATAGGCGCTGCCATCGCGCACGTATTCCATGCGGGCGATCGAGCGCGCCTCGAAGTCGTAGGCGGGCGAGCACGTCGCATCCGCGTTGCAGGCGCCGGCTTCGCCGACTTTCAGCGCGGTGGCCACCGCGACCGCCGCATGCGTCCACCACAGGTGCGACAACTGCGGCACGGCCACTTCGACCTGCGTGGCCTCGACGCCGGGCGGCAGCTCGATCTCCAAGGTGATCGACTCGCCCGCCACAGCGGGCATCCAGTAGGTGTGCGCGGTGCGGCGGGTATCCCCGGCGTCGCGGTTGCGAGCCAGGGCGTCCAGGATCTCCTGCCCCGACACAGTGTCGGCATCCACCGCCACCGAACCTGTGGGCCGCACCCGCACCTGCGCCGAGGGGGGCAGTCGTCGCACCTCCAGCCCCAGTCGCAGACCCGCGGCACCGTCGGAGCGAAAACGAGCTGCGGTCGCCAGACCGCCTGCGGCCGTGGCCTGCCAGACCAGCGCGCGCGCGGCATCTTCCGGGGTGGCCAAGGCGCCCACGGCACGGGCCGCGCCGATCTGGCGGGCGATGCCCGCGTCGGCGGCGGGCGTGAAGACCGAGGCCTTGGTCGGTGTGAATTCAACAGGGGGAGGGCCCAGCTCAATGGCCATCGAAGGCGTGACGCTGCTCAGGGCAGGCGCCGCCGATTTAAGCGCCGCCAGCGTGATCACGCGCTCGTAGGGTTCGATCCGCGCAGGTCCGTTGGCCGCCGACAAGGACTGGGAAGATGGCGTTGCGGCATCACCGCCACCACCGCCGCCTCCGCAGGAGGCCAGGGTGATCGCCACCCCCACGGCAAGCATGCAGCGGATCGCCGGGCTCGCATGAATGCACTCTCGCATGGCCTGTCCTGCTTTCAGGGTCGCAAGCTGGGCATTCTCGGTGCGGACCCGCTTGGCAGGATGTGCCTGAATGAAACTCCCGCTCTATTTGGCGAGCGACTTGAGAGCGGCCTTGATGCCTTCGCTAACACCGATGTCGGCCGGCAGCGCCTTGAGGGCGGCACTGGCCTCGCGGTCGCTGTAACCGAGTGCGAGCAGGGCTTGCAGGATGTCGCCCTGGTTGTCGCTGCGTGCGCCCAGGGCTTGCGGCCCGAGGTCGGCGCCAAGCTTGCCTTTGAGTTCGAGCAGCAGGCGTTCCGCCGTCTTCTTGCCGATGCCCGGCACCTTGACCAGGCGGCCTGCATCCTGCGCGGTCACGGCCTGTGCGATTTCGGCCACGCTCATGCCCGAAAGCACCGACAGCGCGGTGCGAGGGCCCACACCCGAGATACGAATCAACTGGCGAAAGGCCTCGCGCTCGCCGGCGCTGGCAAAGCCATACAGGATCTGGGCATCCTCGCGCACCACGAAGTGCGTGAGCAGCGACACGGGCTCACCCACCCCGGGCAGGTTGTAGAAGGTGCTCATAGGCACATCGACCTCATACCCCACCCCGTGGCAGTCCACCAGCACCTGCGGCGGGTTCTTGTCGACGAGTGTTCCTGTGAGTTTGCCTATCATGCGGTTCCTTGTGCCCTCTGCGGAATTATCAGCTTGATCCTGCGCCACACCTTTTCCCCGCCCAGTAATGCCCGCCTGGCGAATCTGTGCGGTCCCACCGACGAACACCTGCGCACCATCGAGGCGGCCCTGCAGGTCTCGATCGCACACCGGCACGAGCAGTTCAAGATCGATGGCCCCAAGGCCCAAGCCCAGCGCGCCCTCGAGGTGCTGCAGGCCCTGTACGAGATGGCCGCCCGCCCCATCGCCGCCGACAAGCTGCAACTGATGCTCGCCAGCGACACGGGCCTGGACGAAGACGCCGACAGCGCCCAGTTGCTGCACACTCGCCGCGCCGACTTGCGCGCACGCACGCCGACTCAGAGCGTCTACCTGGACAACATCGCCAGCCACGACATCACCTTTGGCATCGGCCCGGCCGGCACTGGCAAGACCTATCTGGCGGTCGCCTGCGCGGTCGACGCCCTGGAGCGAAGCAGCGTGCAGCGCATCGTGCTCACGCGTCCGGCGGTCGAGGCTGGCGAGAAACTGGGCTTTCTGCCTGGCGACCTGTCGCAAAAGGTGGATCCGTACCTGCGCCCGCTCTATGACGCGCTGTATGACCTCATGGGGTTCGAGCGCGTGACCAAGGCCTTCGAGCGCAACGCGCTGGAGATCGCGCCCCTGGCCTTCATGCGCGGACGCACCCTGAATAACGCCTTCGTGATCCTGGACGAGGCGCAGAACACCACCCCCGAGCAGATGAAGATGTTCCTCACGCGCATCGGCTTTGGCAGCAAGTGCGTGGTGACGGGCGATGTGAGCCAGATCGACCTGCCCAAGGGCCAGCTGTCGGGACTGATCGAAGCCGAACAGGTTCTCAAGCGGGTCCAGGGCATTGCCCACACCCGCTTTACCAGCGCCGATGTGGTGCGGCATCCGCTGGTGGCGCGTATCGTGGATGCCTATGAAAAAAAGAGGTAGGGGAAGCCCCCCCGAAGCGCCTGCGGCGCCTCCCCCCCGGGGGGGGCGCCGCCAGCGGACCGGCGAAGCCGGATCCGCGGCGGCCACTGGGATGTCTTCGCTCGCGCTGGACCTGCAGTTCGGCGACTTCCCTGATGCCGCTCGGCACCGCGCCATCTTGCGCACGCCGCGCGTCAAGCGCTGGATGGCGATGGCACTGTTGCATCCCGCCGAGATCACGGTGCGCATCGTGGGCCAGGAGGAGGGCCGCGCCCTGAACCTGCAATACCGCGGCAAGGACTACGCCACCAACGTCCTGACCTTCGACTACCAACGCGCGCCGCTCGTGCAGGCCGACCTCGTGCTGTGCGCGCCGGTGGTGGCGCGCGAGGCCTGGATGATGGACCGCACGCTGGAGGCCTATTACGCCCACCTGCTGGTGCACGGCACCCTGCACGCGCAAGGCTACGAGCACGAGACGAACGAACGCGACGCGCTGGAGATGGAAGCCCTGGAGGTGCTGCTGGTGCAGGCGCTGGGCTACCCCAACCCCTACTGAGTGCGCTCAGATCAGATCGCGCGAATCGTCGAAGTGCGCTTCGACATCACTGGGTAGCAGCTGGATGGTGGCGCGTAGCCCCGGCACCGCGCTCATGAGGGCCTGTTCCACCGAGGTGCGCAACGCCGCCGCCCGCCCCAGCGTCCAGCCTGCAGGCATGTGCATGTGCATATCGACGAAGCGCCGCTGACCCGCCTGGCGCGTGGTCACATGGTCAAAGCGGATCGTGTGATGCGCAAACCCCTGCAACACCTCCTGGATCTGGGCCAGCACCTGCGGCTCCAGCGCCTCGTCCATCAAGCCCTGCGAAGAACGCCGGATCAGAGACACGCCCTCGCGCAGGATGTTCAGGGCCACGCCGATGGCCACGACCGCGTCCAACCACAACCAGCCCGTGGCCCACGCCAGGCCCAGACCCACCACCACACCGGCCGAGGTCCAGACATCGGTGACCAGATGGCGCGCGTCGGCCTCGAGCGCGATGGAGCGGTGTTGGACCGCCGCGCGGTGCATCACCCACGCCAGCAGGCCATTGAGCGCCGAGCTGACCAGCGAGAGGCCCAGGCCCCAATCGAGTTGGGTGAGCGGCTGCGGCGCGAAAAGGCGCCCACTGGCCGCCCAGATGATGCCGGCGGCTGCGCCGATGATCAGGACGCCCTCGAAGCCCGAGGAAAAATACTCGGCCTTGTGATGGCCATAGGGGTGTTCAGCGTCGGGCGGCTGCGCGGCGATGGTGACCATCACCAGCGCGAAGATGGCGCTGGCCAGGTTGACGAAGGACTCCATCGCGTCCGACAGCAAACCGACCGAGCCCGTGATCCACCAGGCCATCGTCTTGAGCGCGATGGTCAGCACCGCCACGACCACCGACACCATCAAGAGGCGACGGGGGGTCAGGGAGGCCAGCAGATCGCGCATGGGCGCTGCGATGGAGATCAGCCCAGGGTCACGCGCGCAAACTTGCGCTTGCCCACCTGAATCACATAGGTGCCAGCGCCGAGCTTCAAGCCCTTGTCGGACACCACCGACGAATCGATCCGCACACCCCCGCCATCAATCAGGCGGTTGGCCTCGGAACTCGAAGGCGCCAGGCCCGCTTGTTTGAGCAAGGCGCCGATGCCCAGGGGCGCGCCGGTGAGCGTCACCTCGGGAATCTCGTCGGGCACGCCGCCCTTGCTGCGATTGACGAAGTCCTGCAGCGCCGTGTCAGCCGCCTGAGCGCTGTGAAAGCGCGCGGTGATTTCCTGGGCCAGGGCCACCTTGGCATCGCGCGGGTTGGCGCCGGCCTCGACCTCGCGGCGCAGGGCGGCGATGTCGGCTTCGCTGCGAAAACTCAAAAGCGTGTACCAGCGCCACATCAGCGTGTCGGAGATCGACATCACCTTGGCGAACATGGTGTTGGGGTCTTCGCTGATGCCGATGTAGTTGTTCTTGCTCTTGGACATCTTCTCGACGCCATCGAGACCTTCGAGCAGGGGCATGGTCAGGATGCACTGCGGCTCCTGGCCGTATTCCTGCTGCAGGTGACGCCCCATCAGCAGGTTGAACTTCTGGTCGGTACCACCGAGCTCGAGGTCGGACTTCAGGGCCACCGAGTCATAGCCCTGCATCAGCGGGTAGAGAAACTCGTGCACCGAGATGCTCTGGCCCTGGTTGAAGCGCTTGTGAAAGTCGTCGCGCTCCATCATGCGGGCCACCGTGTAGCGAGCGGCCAGCTGGATCATGCCGCGCGCCCCTAGCGGATCCGACCATTCGCTGTTGTAGCGAATCTCGGTCTTGGCCGGGTCCAGCACCAGGCTGGCCTGGCGGTAGTAGGTCTCGGCGTTGACCTTGATCTGCTCGGGGGTCAGCGGGGGTCGGGTGGCGTTGCGACCGGAGGGGTCGCCAATCAGAGACGTGAAATCGCCGATCAAGAAGATGACGGTGTGCCCCAGATCCTGCAGCTGGCGCATCTTGTTCAAGACCACGGTGTGGCCGACATGGATGTCCGGCGCCGTCGGGTCCAGGCCCAGTTTGATCCGCAGCGGCACGCCCGTGGCCTCGGACCGGGCCAGCTTGCGCTCCCACTCGGCCTGCGGCAGCAGTTCCTCGCAGCCGCGCAGGGACACGGCCAGGGCCGCCCGCACCCCGTCCGAAACGGTAGTGCTTTGGGCTTCATTGGCTTGATTCATAAGGCTTTTTTAACGTTGGCTCAGCGGGCGCGCGGTTATACTGGCCCACCTTCGTGGAATCGTCGATTCTAGTTCGGGCCCCTCCCTGTGCCCGAGCTGGGTTCGTCTTTCCTGATCTCTGGAACCGCTTTTGAACCACCGACTCCTGGCTGCCTGTGCGCCCCTGGCCACGCAGGCACTCCAACTGATCAAGCGCCACCCCAAGCGCCTGACCGCCCTGCTGGCCGCCGTGCTGCTGGGTGGAGGCGGGGGTGCGTTCGCTGTGGCGTCGCTGGCACCCGATATTTCCGACGTGGCCGTGCGCGATGTGGTCGAAGTGGTGGAGCCCACCACCCTGGCCCGCCAGATCGAGGCCCTCGACGCCCGCGCGCTGCGCCTGTTTCGCTCGGACACCATTCGCGCCACCGACACGGTCGAAGCCCTGTTCGCCCGCCTGGGTCTGAGTGATGCCGCCGCCGCCGCCTTCGTGCGCAACGACCGCGATTTCCGCACCCAGGTCATGGGCCGCGCTGGCCGCCTGGTGAGCGCAGAGGCCAATGCCCAGCATGGCCTGGAGCGCCTGACCGCCCGCTGGACCCCCGACAACGACGGTGAATTCCGCCGCCTGGTCATTCAACGCGGTCCTGATGGCCGTTTCAGCACCCGCATCGAGCGCGCGCCCTTGACCGCGTCCACGCGTCTGGGCAGCGGCACCATCCGCAGCTCGCTGTTCGCCGCCGTTGATGACGCTCGCCTGCCCGACGACGTGGCGGTGCAGGTGGCCGACATCCTGGGCGGCCGGGTCGACTTCCACCGCGGCCTGCGCAAGGGCGATCGCTTCAGCGTGGTCTACGAAGCCCTCGAGGCCGATGGCGAGCCCATGCGCACCGGGCGCGTGCTGTCGGTCGAATTCGTCAACAACGGCAAGTCGCACACCGCCTTGTGGTTCCAGGAGGCCAGCAAGAAGGGCGGCTACTACAGCCTCGACGGTAAGAGCCTGCAAAGCGCCTACCTGACATCGCCCATGCAGTTCTCGCGCGTGACCAGCGGCTTCGCCATGCGCTTTCACCCCATTCATCAGACCTGGCGCGCCCACCTGGGCGTGGACTATGGCGCCCCCGTGGGCACACCGGTGCGCACGGTGGGCGATGGCGTGGTCGACTTCGCCGGCGTACAGGGCGGTTTCGGCAACGTGGTCTTCATCCGCCACAACAGCAACGACACCACGGTCTACGCCCACCTGAGCCGCATCGACGTGCGCAAGGGCCAGAGCGTCAGCCAAGGCCAACGCGTGGGCGCGGTCGGCGCCACGGGCTGGGCCACCGGCCCACACCTGCACTTCGAATTCCGCGTCAACGGCCGCCACCAGGATCCGCTGACCGTGGCCCGCCGCAGCGAAGGCCAGCCGCTCACCGCCGAATCGCGTCCCGCCTTCGACCGCCTGGCCAATGCCACGCGCCTGAAGCTGGCGGCGGCCGCCAGCGTGGCCACGGTGGCCCGCGTCGAATAAGCCCCGCACGCGTGGCCGGCGGCCTGTACATCGGCCTGATGTCCGGCACCTCGCTGGACGGTGTCGATGGCGTGATCGCCGATTTCGAGTCGCCCTCGCCCCGCATCCTGGGCCATGCCAGCGCCCCCTTCCCCCCTGACCTGCGAGCCGAGTTGCTGGCACTCAATACTTCCGGCGCCGACGAACTGCACCGCGCCGCCCTCGCAGCCAACGCGCTGATGCGGGTCTATGCCCAGGTGGTGAGCGCCCTGCTCGATCGCAGCGGGCTGACCGCCGCCCAGGTGCGCGCCATCGGGGCGCATGGCCAGACGGTGCGCCACCGCCCGCAGGCCTTTGACGGCACCGGCTACACGATCCAACTGTGCCAACCGGCCTTGCTGGCTGAACTCGCCGGCATCGATGTCGTGGCCGACTTTCGCAGCCGCGATGTGGCGGCGGGCGGACAAGGCGCGCCGCTGGCCCCCTTCTTTCACCGCGCCTGGTTCGGCCAACCGGGTCAGGCGCTGGGCCTGCTCAATGTCGGCGGCATCGCCAACCTCACGGTGCTGCACGCCGATGGCACGCAACAGGGTTGGGACTGCGGCCCCGGCAATGCGCTGATGGACGGTTGGTGCAGCCGGCATCAGGGCGCGGCGTATGACGACCAGGGGGCCTGGGCCGCGAGCGGCACCGTGTCGCAGGGCCTGATCACGCAGCTACTGGCCGCGCCTTATTTCTCGGCGCCGCCGCCCAAGAGCACGGGCCGCGATCTGTTCCATCTGGCGTGGCTGGAATCGCACCTGACCGCAACGCTGGCCCCGGTCGATGTGCAAGCGACGCTGGCCGAACTCACCGCGCGCAGCTGCGCCGACGATATGCGTCGGCACGCGTCCGGGGTAACGCGCCTGATCGTGTGTGGTGGGGGCGCCTTCAACACGCACCTGATGCGCCGCCTGGCGGCCTTGCTGCCGGGCGTGCAGGTGATGTCCAGCGACGCGGCGGGCCTGCCGCCCCTGCAGGTGGAAGCCGCCGCCTTTGCCTGGCTGGCGCGCCAGGCCATCTTGCGCGAAAAACTCCAGCTTCAAAGCACCACGGGCGCCCGAGGCGCCCGTGTGTTGGGTGGGATCTACCCGGCTTAGACCGAGAAGCTCGAGCCGCAGCCGCAGGTGGTGGTGGCGTTGGGGTTCTTGATCACGAACTGGGCGCCCTGCAGGTCTTCCTTGTAGTCAATCTCGGCGCCCGTCAGGTACTGGTAGCTCATGGCGTCGATCAGGAGCGACACGCCGTTTTTGGTCATGACGGTGTCGTCTTCGTTGGTGATCTCGTCGAAGGTGAAGCCGTACTGGAAGCCGGAGCAGCCACCGCCTTGGACGAAGACCCGCAATTTGAGGTCGGGATTGCCTTCTTCGGCGATCAGGTCCGCCACCTTGGCCGCTGCGCTGTCGGTGAACAGCAGGGGGCCGGGCATGTCGGTCTGGATGTCGTTGGCGACTGCGCTCATGGGAATATCCTTCTGAAATACTCCACCATCTTAGAGCATTCGGGCCTGGGGCCCACCGGGGGTGGGTTTGCCAGGATAGGGAAGTGGGGGCATTGGCCCCGGATGCCCCCTAAAAACAACAAAGCCGCGCGGGCAGAACCGGCGCGGCTTTGGGGCGGAACAGCGGCGGGTTAGCGCTTGCTGAACTGCTTGCGGCGGCGAGCGGAGTGCAGGCCGACCTTCTTACGTTCGACTTCGCGGGCGTCGCGGGTGACGAAGCCGGCAGCCGACAGGGCGGGCTTGAGGGCTGCGTCGTAGTCGATCAGGGCACGGGTGATGCCGTGACGGGCTGCACCGGCCTGGCCGGATTCGCCGCCGCCGTGGACGTTGATCTGGATGTCAAACGTCTCGACGTGGTTGGTCAGCACCAGGGGCTGCTTGGCGATCATGATCGAGGTCTGACGGCCGAAGAACGATTCGATGTCCTTGCCGTTGACCGTGATCTTGCCGCTGCCTTTTTTCAGAAACACGCGGGCGACGCTCGATTTGCGACGGCCGGTGCCATTGTTCCATTCACCAATCATGTCGGCTCCTTAGATCTCGAGCGGCTTGGGCTGCTGCGCGGTGTGGGGGTGCTCGGCACCGCCATACACCTTGAGCTTCTTGATCATGGCGTAGCCCAGAGGACCCTTGGGCAGCATGCCCTTAACGGCCTTCTCGAGCGCGCGGCCAGGGTGCTTGGCCTGCATGTCGCGGAAGTTGGTCTCGTAGATACCGCCGGGGAAACCGGAGTGGCGGAAGTACTTCTTGTTCAGCTCTTTCGTGCCAGTGACACGGAGCTTGGAAGCGTTGATGACGACAATGAAGTCGCCGGTATCGACGTGAGGCGTGTAAATGGCCTTGTGTTTGCCGCGCAAACGGAGGGCTGCTTCGCTGGCAATCCGTCCGAGCACCTTATCGGTGGCGTCAATCACAAACCACTCGTGCGTCACGTCAGCGGGTTTTGCGCTGAACGTTTTGGTCATGAGTTTTCTCTTTGAAAGAGGTGGTTTGGCGGGTCCTTTTCCACGGTCGGTGTCTCTCTTTTGGAGACCTCTTAGGTGGGGTTTCAGGCCGACCCCATCAACATGTTCCGGGGACTGCCTTATCTGCCGCGGGACCACAAGGCGCTGCAGAGCCCTCGATTATACGAAGTTTTGGCTCTGGCGCCCAGGCGGGGTTCCGGGGGCGGCTACCATCGCCCTATGTTCAGTTATCGGCACGCCTTCCACGCCGGCAACCACGCCGACGTGCTCAAACACCTGGTGCTGATTGCCACCCTACGGCACCTGACCCAAAAACCCACCCCCCTGATGGCGGTGGACACCCACGCCGGCGCCGGGGTGTACCGGCTCGACGGCGACCAGGCCGAGACCTCGGGCGAGGCCCAGGACGGCATCGTCAAGCTCACCGCCGCAGGCCTGGCCGACCCCGCCCCCGCCCTGGCCGACTACCTGGAGGTGGTGGCCAGCTTCAACCGGGCGGGCCGCCCGCGCCTGTACCCAGGCTCGCCCTTCGTCATCCAGAAGCTGCTGCGCGCCGAGGCCCGGGACAAGCTCAAGCTCTTTGAGATGCACCCCACCGACATCAAGGCCCTGGTCGGCCATATGGCCCAGCTGGAGGCCGGTCGGCAGGTGAGCGTAGCGCGGCAAGACGGCTTCGAGTCGCTCAAGGCCCTGCTGCCCCCGCCGCAACGCCGGGCCCTGGTGCTGATCGACCCGAGCTATGAGATTAAAAGCGATTACACGAAAGTGAGCGCGTGCATACAAGACAGCTTGAAGCGCTTTGCGACTGGCACCTACCTGGTCTGGTACCCGATCATTCCCCGGCCGGAAGCGCATGACCTGCCGCGCCGGCTCAAGACCCTGGCCAACCAGGCGGGCAAGCCCTGGCTGCATGCGACCTTGTCGGTGGGTCAGCGCGACGAGGCGCCGCAGGCCCAGATGCCGGGCGATGCGCCGCACCGTCCGGGCCTGACCGCCAGCGGGATGTTCGTGATCAATCCGCCGCACACCCTCAAGCCCGTCCTGGCCGCCGCCCTGCCTCAGTTGCTGCAGGTGCTGGGGCGCGGGCGGGGCAAGGGGCAGACGCTGGAGTCGGCGGGCTAGGTCGACAGGCCGATCAGGGCTTAGCGCGAAGCCAACTGCTCCAGCACCGCCATCGTGGCCTGGGCCTGGTTCATCGTGTAGAAGTGCAGCCCCGGCGCGCCGCCGTTGGACAGCTGCTCGCACAGGTCGGCCACCACGTCCACGCCAAAGGCCTTGATCGAGGCGGTGTCGTCGCCAAAGCTTTGCAGGCGCAGGCGGATCCAGCGCGGGATCTCGGCGCCGCAGGCATCCGAGAACCGCATCAACTGTGTGGAGCTCGCGATCGGCATGATGCCCGGCACGATGGGCACGTCCACCCCCAGCTTGTACAGGTCGTCCACGTAGCGGAAGTAGGCGTCGCTGTTGAAGAAGTACTGGGTGATGCCGGCGTTGGCCCCCGCCTTGACCTTGGCGGCAAAGGCCTCGAGGTCGGACTGCGGGGAGCGTGCCTGCGGATGCGTCTCGGGATAGGCCGCCACTTCGAGATGGAAGTGATCGCCGGTCTCTTCGCGGATGAAGGCCACCAGGTCGCTGGCATAACGAAACTCGCCGGCGGCGCCATAGCCACTGGGCAGGTCACCGCGCAGGGCCACGATGCGCGTGACGCCGGCGGCGCGATAAGCGGTCAGACGTTCACGCAGGCTCTCGCGGGTCTGGCCGATGCACGAGAGATGCGGCGCAGCGGGCACGCCCTCGGCCATGATCGCGGTGACGGTCTGCAAGGTGCCGTCCTGGGTGGAGCCGCCCGCGCCAAAGGTGACCGAGCAGAACTCGGGCTTCAAGGCATACAGCTGCTGGCGCACCGCGCGCAGCTTGTCCGCGCCTTCAGGCGTCTTGGGGGGGAAAAATTCGAGGCTGATGGGAAGCATGGGCTTTGCGTTTCCTAATCGTTGTCGTCGCTTGCTACGCACCGTGGCGTGCGTGTACAAAAAACTCGCGGTTACCGTCGCCGCCGACGATCGGGCTGTCGTACCAGCCCGCCACCTGCAGTGTCAGTGCGGCACAGGCTTCGCGCAATCGGGTCTGAACCTGCGCATGCAAGGCCGCATCGCGCACGATGCCGCCCTTGCCTACCTGCCCTGGCTGCAACTCGAACTGCGGCTTGACCAGCAACAGCAAGTCGCCTTGCGGTGCGAGCAGCGCGGTCAGTGCCGGCATCACCAGCGTGAGCGAGATGAAGGACAGGTCGGCCACGATCAGATCAAACGGCGAGACGGGCAAATCGCTGGCCGCGAGGCTGCGCACATTGACACGCTCCAGACACGTCACGCGCGGATCGCTGCGCAGGCTCGGATGCAACTGGCCGTGGCCCACATCGACGCCCACCACGCGCGCGGCGCCCAGACGCAGCAGGCAGTCGGTGAAGCCCCCGGTGGACTGGCCCGCATCAAGACAAACACGGCCCGACGGAGCGATGCCACTGGCCGCCAGCGCGCCTTCGAGCTTGAGGCCACCGCGCGACACATAACGGGTCTCGGCGGTGTCGACCAGCTCGATCTCGGCCCGTGCGGGCAGATCGTCACCGTTTTTGGTGACGGCCTGCCAGCCCGTGGGGCCGAGCCAGCGCATGCCGGCTGCAATCAGCCGCTGCGCCTGCGATCGTGAAGCCGCGAGGCCTCGCTCGACGAGCAGCTGGTCTGCCCGCATCGCGCTGCGATCAGTAGCGGTAGGTGTCCGGCTTGTACGGACCCTGCTTGGGCACGCCGATGTAGCCCGCCTGTTCGTCGGACAGCTCGGTGAGCTGCGCGCCGATCTTGGTCAGGTGCAGGCGAGCGACCTTTTCGTCCAGGTGCTTGGGCAGGGTGTAGACCTTGCCCACGTCGTAGCCGTCCTTGTGGCAGAACAACTCGATCTGCGCGATGGTCTGGTTGGCGAAGCTGGACGACATCACGAAGCTGGGGTGGCCCGTGCCGCAACCCAGATTCACCAGGCGGCCCTTGGCCAGCAAGATGATGCGCTTGCCGTCCTTGAAGATCACGTGATCGACCTGGGGCTTGATCTCTTCCCACTGGCACTTGGCTTCGATTTCGGCGACGTCGATCTCGTTGTCGAAGTGGCCGATGTTGCAGACGATGGACTGGTCCTTCATCTTGGCCATGTGGTCATAGGTGATGACCGACTTGTTGCCGGTGGCGGTCACGAAGATGTCGGCCTTGTCGGCGGCGTAGTCCATGGTGACGACGCGGAAACCTTCCATCGCGGCCTGCAGGGCGTTGATCGGGTCGATCTCGGTGACCCACACCTGCGCCGACAGGGCACGCAGGGCCTGGGCGCTGCCCTTACCCACGTCACCGTAGCCAGCGACCACGGCGACCTTGCCAGCGATCATGACGTCGGTGGCGCGCTTGATGCCATCGACCAGCGACTCGCGGCAGCCATAGAGGTTGTCAAACTTGCTCTTGGTGACCGAGTCGTTGACGTTGATGGCGCGGAACATCAAGGTGCCCTTGGCGGACATCTCGTTGAGGCGGTGCACGCCGGTGGTGGTTTCTTCCGTCACGCCGATGATCTGGGCGCTCTTGCGGCTGTACCAGGTCGGGTCCACGGCCAGCTTGGCCTTGATGGACGCAAAGACGATCCGCTCTTCTTCGCTGGTGGGGTTGGCCAGAACCGACTGGTCTTTCTCGGCCTTCTTGCCCAGGTGCATCAGCATGGTGGCGTCGCCGCCGTCGTCCAGGATCATGTTCGGGCCTTCGGTGGCCGAACCCTTGGGGCCGAATTCAAAGATGCTGTGGGTGTAGTTCCAGTAGTCCTCGAGCGTCTCGCCCTTGATGGCGAACACCGGGGTGCCGTTGGCGGCGATGGCTGCGGCGGCATGGTCCTGGGTGGAGAAGATGTTGCACGACGCCCAGCGGATGTCAGCGCCCAGAGCCTGCAGCGTCTCGATCAGGACGGCGGTCTGGATCGTCATGTGCAACGAGCCGGTGATGCGGGCGCCCTTGAGGGGCTGGGCCTTGGCGAATTCTTCGCGAATGGCCATGAGACCGGGCATTTCGGTCTCGGCGATGCGGATTTCTTTGCGGCCCCAGTCGGCCAGGGAGAGGTCGGCGATGGCGCAATCCGTGGTGGGCACGGGCTTCAAAACGGCGTTCATGGTGGCTCCTGATCAGATATGAACTGAAAAGCCACTGCCTGCTGGGGGAGGGAGCTCACCTCACAGAAACAGTGGGTGAGCGTCGTTGCGAATGAAGTTCCGAGCCTCGCACCTGAAAAGATGCTGCAACGCTCCTCGGAAAGGCGAGATTCTAGCCGCTTGTAGTTTTCTTTGCTCGCGCCTCGCGTTTCTTCACCGCCGCCTGGATGCGCGCGAGCATGGCGGCGTCCGGATCCTGCCAGGAACCGCCGCTTTGGCGGGCCATCCAGGCCACCGCGCGGGAGAACTCCTCCAGCGACAGGTCGTCGCGGCCCCCCTTGGCGGGCATCTGCCGGATCCCGGTCCAGGCCACGGCGGTCAAATCGGACTGGCCTTCCCGCAGGCGCTGGGCCCACTCCTTGGTGTCACCCGGCTTGGGGGCCTTGTTCAGGCCGCTGGCATGACAGGCCATGCAGGCGTCGCGGTAGATGGCCTGACCGTCACGGGGGGCGATCGGGGCCGAAGTTGGGGCCGCAGTTTGGGCGGCCACCGGCAGGACCGCGGCGGCCAGGACGAAGGCAAGGGAGGAGTGCATGGGGGGCCACTATAGCGTGGGCGCTTAAAATACAGGCAATTGCGCCCGCCCCGGGCGCTGGCCCACGGCCCGCTGCGCGCACCGGCCTGCGGCCCTCCTGGAATCCCCACACGTGTCCTTTGCTTCCGAAACGCGGCGCCGCCGTACCTTCGCCATCATCTCGCACCCCGACGCGGGCAAGACCACGCTGACCGAGAAGCTTTTGCTGTTCTCGGGCGCGATCCAGATCGCGGGCAGCGTGAAGGCGCGCAAGGCCTCGCGCCATGCCACCTCCGACTGGATGGAGATCGAAAAGCAACGCGGGATCTCGGTGGCCTCGTCGGTGATGCAGATGCTGTATCGCGACCACGTGATCAACCTGCTGGACACCCCCGGCCACAAAGACTTCTCCGAGGACACCTACCGGGTGTTGACCGCGGTGGATTCGGCCTTGATGGTGATTGACGCGGCCAACGGCGTGGAAGCCCAGACGCGGCGTCTGATCGAGGTCTGCCGCCAGCGCAACACTCCCATCATCACCTTCGTGAACAAGATGGACCGCGAGGTGCGCGAGCCGCTGGACATCCTCGATGAAGTCGAGCGCGAACTGGGCATGCCCTGCGTGCCCATGACCTGGCCAGTGGGCAAGGGCAAGAGCTTCGGCGGCATCATGAACCTGCGCACCGAGGCGATGACGGTGTTCGAGTCCGGCAGCGAACGCCGGCCCCAGGATTTCGAAACCATTCCCCTCGGCGACGCCGACACGCTGCGCCAACGCTTCGCCAGCGAATACGACGCCGCCGCCGAGAGCATGGAGCTAGCCGCAGGCGCATCGCCCGCCTGGGACCACGCGGCCTTCCTGGCCGGCCAGCAGACGCCGGTGTTCTTTGGCTCGGGCGTGAACAACTTCGGCGTGATGGAGGTGCTCGATGCGCTGGTCGATCTGGCGCCGCCGCCTCAAGCGCGCAAGAGTTCGCTGGTGGTGAACCGCCAGGTGGTGGAAAAGATCATCGAGCCGCAAGAGACCGCCTTTGCGGGCGTGGTGTTCAAGGTGCAGGCCAATATGGATGCCAACCACCGAGACCGCATCGCCTTCGTGCGCATGGCCTCAGGCCAGTACACGCCGGGCATGAAGCTCAAGGTGCAACGCACCGGCAAGGAACTGCGGCCCACCTCGGTGGTGACCTTTCTGTCGCAGCGGCGCGAGGCGGTGGACGAGGCCTATGCGGGCGACATCATCGGCTTTACCACCCACGGCGGGGTGCAACTGGGCGACACCATCACCGACGGCGCCAACCTGCAGTTCACCGGCCTGCCCTTTTTCGCGCCCGAATTGTTCATGACCGTGCTTTTGCGCAACCCGCTGCGCACCAAGCAGCTGCAGCAGGGTCTGGCGCAGCTGGGTGAGGAAGGTGCGATCCAGGTGTTCAAGCCCGAGGCCGGCGGCGCGATGCTGCTGGGGGCGGTGGGCCAGCTGCAGTTCGAGGTGGTGCAGCACCGGCTGAAGGCCGAATACGACGCCGACATCCGCCTGGAAGGCTGCCAGTACACCGGCGCGCGCTGGATCACGGCGGACACGCCGGCCGAACTGCGCGCCTTCACCGACGCCTATCCGCAGCGCATGGCGCGCGATGCGGCCGATGCCCTGGCCTTTCTGTGCACCTCGCCCTATGACGTGCGGCTGGCGCAGGAGCGTTTCCCGAAGATTCACTTTCATCCGCTGCGCGAACACGCGGGGCTTGCGCTGCAGGCATGAGTCTGGGGGACATGAAGCCGCTGCACGTATGGCCGCTGGCCGATCGTCAGTCGCTGGTGGGCGTGCTGACCGACATCGACGACACGCTGACCACCGAAGGCGCGATCACCGCCGACGCGCTGCAGGCGCTGTCGGCGCTGCGCGAAGCGGGTCTGCATGTGATGGCGGTGACGGGTCGGCCCGTAGGCTGGAGTGAACCCTTCGCGCAGGCCTGGCCGGTGCAGGCCATCGTGGCCGAGAACGGCGCGGTGGCCCTGGTGCGCGAGACCGATGGCCGCCTGCGCAAGCTCTATCAGCAAGACGCCGCTACCCGCGATCGAAATTTCCGGCGCCTGCAAGACGTGGCCCACCAGATCGTGCAGACCGTACCGGGCGCCCAATTGGCACAAGACAGCGCCGGCCGCGAAACCGATATCGCCATCGACCACAGCGAATTCACGCAGCTGCCGCAGGCGCGCATCGAGCAGGTGGTGGCGATGATGCGCGCGCGCGGTCTGCATGCGACCGTGAGCTCTATCCACATCAACGGCTGGATTGGCGACCACGACAAGCTCTCGGGTGCGCGCTGGATCGTGCGCGAGCTGCTCGGGCGCGACCTGGACGCCGAGATCACGCGCTGGGCCTATGTGGGCGACTCGACCAACGACGAGCGCATGTTTGCGCACTTTCCCCATGCGGTGGGCGTCGCCAATATCCAGCGCTTTGCCAGCGTGCTGCAGCACGCGCCGAGGTATGTGACCGCGGGCGAGCGCGGCGCAGGCTTTGCGCAGGTGGCGCGCGCCGTGCTGGACGCGCGCGCCTGAAGCCCCCTCAATTGGGCTTGGCCAGCCCCAGCTTCTCGATCAGCGCCTTCTCGGTGGCGAAGGTGTCCTGGGCGAACTTGGTATAGCCCGCCGAGCTCATGTAGATCGGCACCATGTCAAAGCGGGCCAGGGCCTGCACATAGCTGGGATCTTCCATGGCGCGCTTGAAAGCGTCGTGCAGGCGCTGCACCACCTCGGGTGGCGTGCCGCGCGGTGCACCAATGCCAAACGGTGAGTTCTGCACGATGTTGATGCCCAGCTCGCGCAGCGTGGGCGCATCAGGGAATTTCTCCAGGCGCTTATCGCCCCAGGTATTGAGCACGCGCAGCTTGCCCGCCGCGACCTGCGAGGCAAAGCCGGTGGAATCGGCGGCGGCCATGATGTTGCCGCCCAGGATGGACGCCATCAGGTCGGCACTGCCTTTGTAGGGAATGTGATTGAGCTGGATGCCCAGTTGCTGCGCGATCAGCTCGGTGGTCAGGTGCGGGCTGGTCAGGGTGCCGGTGGAGCCATAAGTGAGCTTGCCGGGGTTGGCCCGCGCATAGGCCACGAAATCGGCCCAGGTCTTGATCGGGCCGTCCGTGGGCACGACGATGCCGAAGGCATAGCCGGTGACGTTCAGGATGTAGCTGATGTCCTTGACCGGGTCCCAGTTGATCTTGGTGGTGTAGGGCAGTCGGAACACGCCCAGCGGGGTCTGGGCCAGGGTGTAGCCATCGGCCGGCACCGTCTGCAGCATGGTGGCGGGCAGCGCGCCACCGGCGCCGGGCTTGTTGTCGATCACCACCGGCTGGCCCAGGATCTTGGCGGCGTTCTCGGCCAGCTGGCGCATGGTGATGTCGGTGGGGCCGCCAGCGGGGAAGGCGATGATCAGGCGTATCGGCCGATTCGGGAACGGGCCCGATTGAGCCAGTGCCTGAACGGCCGGAAAGGCGGCCGCAGCGGCGGCCAGTTGCACGAGTTGACGACGGCGCATGGGAAGTCTCCTGAAGACGTATGCCCAGATTGAACGGCCCGCGCACTGTCGCCGCAATCCGGGAACACCCCTGTCGCCGATGCGGCAACCGGATCTTCAGGGCCTACCGGCCGCCGCCAGGAGGTAACGCTCCATGACCGCCATCTCGGCGTCGGTGGGCGCGCCGGCGCCGGCGATCACGCCATAAACCTCACCGCCGAAGGAGGGCTGTGGATGACGCCCGTGCATACCCCAGCCGATCATCAGGTTCTCCAAGGGTGCGCTGACCAATTCGACGGTGCTGGTTTTAACGATCGCGGTGTTCACGCGCAGCGCCTGGCGCCCCGGCGCATACACCAGCGACATCACCAGCGGTACACCTGGCGTGGGGCGATCGGGACTGGTGAGATAGGACTGTCGACTGCCGGCGTCCTCCCAGCGCGCCTGCGGCAAGCCATGGACGAACGCCAGCTCCGAAAACCAGTAGCCGCCGGTGGTGCCGGCATGAAACACCGTGCCGGCCTGGTCCGAGCGGGACACGCTCACCACCGCGATGACGAAATGCGGGTCGGCCAGGTTGTAGGGGACGCGGTTGCGCGGGTTGGGGAAGGTGTCGCCGGGGATGACCTTCTTGCACCATAGGCCTGTGCAAGCCGGCGCCGAGAGATCGACGCGCTTGCGGCCACCATCGGTGCGCATCGTCGCAGGCCGCAGGGGCCCGCGATCGGGGCCGTCCTGGTTCATCCAATTGAGCATCTCCATCGCGTTGCCGGGGCTGGAGCCCCAACCGGAGTCGGCCACGGCGCGCACCGCCTCGCCCTCGCCTGCGGGTCGCCCCAGCATGAAGTCGGTGTAGCCGTCAGCCAAATCCCACTTGCAGGCGCGGTAGCGGGCGATCAGCGTGAGCGCGGCCTCGCGGGGCTGCGTCGCCGCGCGAACCACGGGATCCGCCAAAGCGTAGACCTTGCGCGCGGGCGGTAGCTGCTGGCCGGATACGCCGCTGGTGTAGGTCAGCGTGGCAACCGTGTCGGGCAGTGGCGTGAAGCTGAATCGATCCTCGCCGTTCGCACCGGCCGGAATCACCAGCGTGGTCTTGTCGAAGTTGCCGCCCGCGTCGCTGGCAATCTGCAGGGTCACGGACTGCGCCAGATAGCCCCGCGTATACACCGCGATCTGCAACGCGCCGTCCGCTGCGACCGTCACCACATCGTCGAACAGCACCGCCTGCTCGATGCCGGCCGCCGCCTTCAGCGGCCCCGCCACCAACGGGTCGAGCGTGCGATTCTGGTGCCAGCCGGGCACGTGGTTGATCGCGTGGTTATGCGCGCTCCAGTGGCTGCCGCCGATCCAGGTCTGCATCTCCACGCCCTGCGACACGCACAGGGTCACCATCCGGCGAAAGGCTTCCTGCCAACGCGGGTCGTCGATCGGCATACCGGTCTCGGTCAGGGCCAGGCGCGCGCCGTGCGTGCGGGCCCAGTCCAGCGCGATCTTCATGCGATTCATACCGGTGTCGACCGTGAGCGGACCCTGCCCGAACACGGCGGTGTAATCCTTGGCTGCCTCCAGATCCCAATCGAATCCAGCGCCGTTGTTGTAGGCATCTAGATAGGCATGCACTTCATAGACCAGGTTGGGATAGGACAGCGGCCAGGCCGGGTTGTGTTCGGGCGTGAGCGTCATCGCGCCGCCCCAGGCATTGCCCGAGAGGTAGATACGCCCCTTGGGGTCGACCGCGTGGATCGCATCGATGGCAGCGCGCGCGAAGGCGGGCCAGATCATGCGATCCTCGCCGCCGGTGGCCAGCGATTCCGTGACCTCGCCAGGGCGGGGAAGATCGTGTGGCTCGTTCATCAGGCCATAGCCTCCGAAGCCGGGATGGTCCTTCCAGCGCAGGGCCATGCGGCGCCAGACATCGGCGAAGGCGGCGGGCTTGAGCGAGGCGTTCGGCGCCAGCGCGAAGATGCGCTCGAAAACCTGGTCCGCCGCGGGCGTGTACGCATAGGCCAGCGGATCGCTGGCGCGGGTCAGGCCGCTCACCGAGCCATCGCTCTGGTAGACGAAATCCTTGTAGCGGCAAAAGTTATGCAGATCCAGGATGCAGCGCGCACCCGCTGCAGCGTGGGCATCGAGCGTCGCATCGATGTAGCTGACATAGACCGGATGCAGGGCACCGGGCTCTCCGATCGACGCGCGCGCCTGGGCGTTGGCGACGGTATCCACCAGCATCGGCTGCAGCAACTCCCACTGCAGCGGCAAGCGATTGCGGCCGAATCCGTTGGCGGCCATATAGGCCACATCCACCGCGCGCGGCGGCGTGTAGTCGATGTTGGGTCGGGTGCGCGGGCTTTGGCGCAACTCGCCGAGCGCCCATTCCATGCCCGAGAAATTGGTCCCCATCGGCTTGAGCGGCCCGGATGAATCGAGGAGTTCGGCCGGCGTCACCGGGCGCGGCTTGGGGGCCAGATCCTGCGCGCTGCCTGCTTGTGGAGTCGCTAGGCTGTCCCCGCCACTGCCTCCACATCCCGACAATCCCAATAGGGTGGACACGGCGGCCACGGCCGCCCCCTTGTGAAACTCCCTGCGCTGCATGGCACCTCCGACGATGGGAAGACCACATGCGATATGCATCGGCCTGCCTCGCCGTCGAGTTTCGGCAGGAGGGTCTGCCTCAGGCGTAAACGCCCGAGACAAACGTAATGCGTGATACCCGGTTCAGCGTCGCGCCAGCACGGGCGCCAGGGCGATACCCGTGTGGGTGCCGCCTTTCACGACATCCTCGGGCGATGCGGTGGCGACCACGCGCCCGCCTGCGCTGCCCCCTTCGGGCCCCAGGTCGATGATCCAGTCGGCCTCGGCGATGACATCGAGGTCATGCTCGATGACCACCACGCTGTGGCCCCCATCGACCAGGCGATGCAGCACGTGGATGAGTTTTTCGACATCGGCCATGTGCAGGCCCACAGTGGGTTCGTCCAGCACATACAAGGTATGTGGCGCTTTCTGACCGCGGCGCGTGATGTCATCGCGCACCTTGGACAACTCGGTCACCAGCTTGATCCGCTGCGCCTCACCGCCCGAGAGCGTGGGCGAGGGCTGGCCCAGGGTGAGGTAACCCAGTCCGACGTCTTTGAGCAATTGCAGCGGGTGGCTGATGGAGGGCATGGAGGCAAAGAATTCCACCGCCTCGTCCACTTCCATCTGCAACACGTCGCCGATGCTCTTGCCTCGCCAGGTGACGGCCAGGGTCTCGGGGTTGAAGCGCGCACCATGGCACGACTCGCAAGGCACCTTCACATCAGGCAGGAAGCTCATGGCGATGGTGCGCAGGCCCTGGCCCTCGCAGGTCGCACAACGCCCCTCGCCGGTGTTGAAAGAGAAACGCCCCGGGCCGTAGCCGCGTGCCTTGGCTTCGAGGGTGTCGGCAAAGAGCTTGCGGATGGTGTCCCAGAAGCCGATGTAAGTGGCCGGGCAGGAGCGTGGGGTCTTGCCGATCGGGGTCTGGTCCACTTCGAGCACGCGGTCGATGCCCTGATAACCCGTGAGCGCCGCGCAGCCGACCCAGGCCGGGTGCTTGCCCCGGTCATCCGCCTCGCGACCGGCCTTGGTGCTGCGTTGTTGCACGGCCTGCTGCACGTTGTGCAGCAACACGTCCCGCGCCAGCGTCGACTTGCCCGAACCCGACACACCCGTGACCGCCACCAGGCGGCCCAGGGGAACGTCCACATCGACCTGCTGCAGGTTATGCAAGCTGGCGCGCCGCAGATGCAGCATGCCCTCGGGGCGACCACGTCGGGCCTTGAGCGGGTGGCGTATGGCGTGCAACAGGTAGCGGCCCGTGAGCGAATCCGGGTTGGCCGTGACCTCGCTAGCCGTGCCCTGGGCCACGACACGGCCCCCGCGCTTGCCGGCACCGGGGCCGATGTCGATGATGTGGTCGGCGCGACGGATGGTGTCCTCGTCGTGTTCCACCACCACCAGGGTGTTGCCCTTGTCGCCCAGTTTGTGCAGGGCGTTCAGCAGAATCTGGTTGTCACGCGCGTGCAGGCCGATGGTGGGCTCGTCCAGCACATAGCACACGCCTTGCAGGTTGGAGCCCAGTTGCGCCGCCAGGCGGATCCGCTGCGCCTCGCCGCCCGAGAGCGTGGGCGCGCCGCGATCGAGCGTGAGATAGCCCAGACCCACTTCTTCAAGAAATTCCAGCCGGCTCTTGATCTCGGAGATCAGGTCACGTGCGATGCCCTGCTCGCGCCCAGATAGGACGCCTTCCAGTTGCAGGCCCTCGATCCAGCGACGCACCTCGATCACCGACAGAGCGGCGATGTCGGCAATGCCCACACCATTGAACTTCACGCTGCGCGCCTGCGCGTTCAGGCGGGTGCCTTGGCAACCCGGGCAGGTCTCGTCGCTCACATCCTCGACCTCGGGCTCGGCGAAGGTCTGCTCGCGGCCCTTGTTGTCTTCGGCCTGCAGGGTCTCGTCGTAGGCGCGGCGCTGCTCGCGCGTGAGCTTGACGCCGGTGCCCACGCAGTCGGGGCACCAGCCGTGCTTGCTGTTGTAGGAGAACAGACGCGGATCCAGTTCGGCATACGAGGTGCTGCACACCGGGCAGGCGCGCCGCGTGGAAAACACCTCGACCTGGCCGATGTGGTGGTGGCTTTCCATCCCGATCTGGATGGCGTTACGCAGGCCATCGAGGGGCGAGAGCACATGCAGCACGCCCTTGCCATGCTCGAGGGCGATGGGCAGGTGCTCGCGCAGCATGGCCTCGTTCTCGGGCCGCACGACGAAGTCGCACACCGGCAGTTCCACCGTGTGTTCCTTGAAGCGGTCCAGGCGCGGAAAGCCGGTGGTGGGCAAGAAGGTGCCATCGACCCGCAGATGCGAGTAGCGACGCCCGCGCGCCCAGTCGGCAAGCTCGGTGTAGACGCCCTTGCGGTTCATCACCAAGGGCGCCAGCAATCCAATGTGCTGACCGCGATAACGCTTCATGACCTGCGCAGCGATGCTGTCTGGCGTTTGCGGGCGCACCTCGGCGCCATCTTTCACGCAGTGCTGAATCCCCAGCTTCACATACAGCAGACGCAGGAAGTGCCAGACCTCGGTGGTGGTGCCCACCGTGGACTTGCGCCCACCGCGCGAGAGCCGCTGCTCGATGGCCACTGTGGGCGGAATGCCGTAGACCGCGTCCACCTCGGGGCGCCCTGCGGGCTGCACGATGCTACGCGCGTAAGCGTTGAGGGATTCAAGGTAGCGGCGCTGGCCTTCGTTGAACAGAATGTCAAAGGCCAGGGTGGATTTGCCCGAGCCGGATACGCCGGTGATGACGCTGAAGCGGTTGTGGGGGATGCTGACCGTCAGAGACTTCAGATTGTGTTCGCGCGCATTGACGATCTCGATCGCCTCGGTGCGCGCGGGTAATGCCTTGCGAACCAGCGTGGCCGCTGCGGGTTCGGCTGCGCCCAGCGTTCCGTCGTATTCGCGCAGCGCACGCGCCGTGTGCGAATGGGGGTGCTGCTTGACGTCTTCGGGCGCACCCTCGGTCACCAGCAGGCCACCCGCGTCACCGCCCTCGGGGCCGAGGTCAATCAGCCAGTCGGCGGCGCGGATCACGTCCAGGTTGTGTTCGATGACGATCAGCGAATGACCAGCCTCCAGCAATTTGCGCAGCGCCCGCATCAGCTTGGCGATGTCGTCGAAGTGCAATCCGGTGGTGGGCTCGTCAAACAGAAACAGCGTGCCGCGCGTGGCCAGGGGCTGCGGGCTGCGGCGGCTGGCGGCCTCGGCCAGAAAGCCGGCGAGCTTCAGGCGCTGCGATTCACCGCCCGAGAGCGTGGGGACAGGCTGACCCAGCTTCACGTATTCCAGGCCCACATCGACGATGGGGGTCAGCGTGCGCACCACCTCGCGGTCATTGGCAAACAGTTGCACGGCCTCGCTGACCGTGAGTTCGAGCACGTCGGCCACGTTCAGGACGCGCGGATGCACTGCGCCCAGGGCCTGACGTTCGACAGTGACTTCCAGGATCTCCGGGCGATAGCGCTTGCCGTCGCAGTCGGGGCAGCGCAGGTAGACGTCCGACAGAAACTGCATCTCCACATGCTCGAAGCCCGAGCCGCCGCAGGTGGGGCAGCGGCCGTCGCCGCTGTTGAAGCTGAATTTAGACGCGGTGTATCCGCGCTGACGCGCCAGGGGCGCCGTGGCAAAGATCTCGCGAATCGCGTCCCAGGCGCCGACATAGCTCACCGGGTTGGAACGCGCGGTCTTGCCGATGGGGGACTGGTCGACAAACACCACATCGCCCAGATGATCGGCGCCGAGCAAGCGGTCATGCCGCCCCGGCGTGTCGGTGGCCTTGCCAAATTGCCGCAGCAGCGCGGGCGCGAGGATGTCCTGGATCAGGGTGGACTTGCCTGAGCCCGACACACCCGTCACGCAGACCAGACGCTGCAGCGGGAATTCGATCGACAGGTTTTGCAGGTTGTGTTCGTTCGCGCCTTCCAGGATCAAACGCGGCGTGGAATCGGTGACGGCGCGCTTGAAGCCCATGCCCACTTGCCGACGCCCGCCCAGGTAGGCGCCGGTCAGGGTGTCGGCGCTGCGCAGATCGTCGGTCGTGCCATCAAAAACGATCTGACCCCCGCGCTCGCCGGGGCCAGGGCCCATGTCGATCATGCGATCCGCGGCCAGCATCACCGCCGGGTCGTGTTCGACCACCACCAGGGTGTTGCCCGCATCGCGCAGGCGCTTCATGGCCTCGGTGATGCGGTGGATGTCGCGTGGGTGCAGGCCGATGCTCGGCTCGTCCAGCACGAAGAGGGTGTTCACCAGCGAGGTGCCTAGGGCGGTGGTGAGGTTGATGCGTTGCACCTCGCCGCCCGAGAGCGTGCGGCTTTGGCGATCGAGCGTGAGGTAGCCGATGCCCACATCGACCAGGTATTTCAGGCGGGTGGTGATTTCTTCGAACAGGAGCTTGAGTGCCTGTGCGTCTTCGCCCTGGGGCAGGGCCAGGCGCGCAAAGAACTGTCGCAGACGATCGATCGGCAGCTGCATCAAATCGTGCACCGACAGACCCGGCAGGGCCTCCAGCTGCGCGCGGCTCCAGCTCGCGCCCACCGGCATGAAGCGCTGCGCGGGCGGCAGCACGGCGTCGGCGTCTTCTTTCGAGCCCAGTCGCCACAGCAGGCTCTCGGTTTTCAGGCGCGCGCCGCCGCAGGTCTCGCAGGGCGTGTAGCTGCGGTACTTGGACAGCAGCACCCGGATATGCATCTTGTAGGCCTTGCTTTCCAGGTACTGGAAAAAGCGTTTGATGCCATACCACTGCTTGTTCCAGTTGCTGTCCTTGAAGCCGGGTGTGCCATCGAGCACCCAGGCCTTGTGTTCGGGCGTGAGCTTGTACCAGGGCGTGTCGCGGGGGATGCCGGCGGCTTCGGCGTACCGCATCAGGTCGTCCTGGGTCTCGGCCCAGGCGGGGGTCTGGATGGTCTTGATCGCGCCGGCACGCAGGGTGAGCTTTTCGTTGGGAATGACCAGGCCCCAGTCGACGCCGATCACCCGGCCAAAGCCCCGACACACCTCGCAAGCGCCCACCGCGCTGTTGAACGAGAACATCGAAGGCAGCGGGTCGGCGTAGCGGATGTCGCTGTCGGGGCAATGCAGGCCGGTGGAGAACTTCCACACGTCCCAGGTGTCTTCGCCGGTTTGTGCGTAGACGGCCATGCGGCCTGCGCCGCGCTTGAGGGCCACTTCGATCGCCTCGATGGCACGGATCTTTTCGGCGCCTTGCAGGCGCAAGCGGTCGGCGACGACGTCGAGCACCTTGCGCGGACCCGTGGGGGTGGCGACTTCGCGCTGCGCCTGCACGCGCGTGAATCCGCTGGCGGCCAGCCACTGCTCGAGTTCTTCGGGCGTGGTGCTGGCGGGCAGTTCCACCGGGAAGGTGATGACCAGGCGCGGATCGTTTTCTTGAGTGCGCGCCTTCAATTGCGCGTAGATGGTCTCGGGCGAGTCATGCCGCACAGGCTGTGCGGTCTGACGATCAAAGAGCTGGGCGGCGCGGGCGTAGAGGAGCTTGAGGTGGTCATTGAGCTCGGTCATCGTGCCGACGGTGGATCGCGAGGAGCGCACCGGGTTGGTCTGGTCGATGGCGATGGCCGGAGGCACACCTTCGACGCGGTCGACGGCAGGCTTGTCCATGCGATCCAGGAACTGGCGAGCGTAGGCGGAGAAGGTCTCGACGTAACGGCGCTGGCCTTCGGCGTACAGCGTGTCGAAGACGAGGCTGGACTTGCCCGATCCGCTGGGGCCGGTGACAACCGTGAGCTCGCCTGTGCGCAGATCGAGGTCGAGGTTCTTCAGGTTATGTTGCCTGGCGCCGCGGATGCGGATCAATCCCTGTGTCATACGGCCGGTCTTTCTCTATGGGGGCCAAGCATTCTAGGGATGAGGACTCGCCGAGTGCGGCGCGGGGGGATAGGACCCCCAAAAAACGCCCCCATAAAAAAAACCGGCAGGCGCGAAGCCTGCCGGTTCGTGGAGCCGTCACGCAACCGGCCGGAGCCGGTCACGCGCGAGGCGCTCAGGAGATCTTGATGTTCGGGTAACGAACGTGTTCGACCAGGGCCTGGATCTTCTGGCTGGGTGCGGGGGTCACCAGGCTCACCAGGATGATCACGGCGAAGCCCACGGGCACACCGAACACACCGGCAGAGATCGGCGCAATGCCGTACCAGAGATCGATCGGCGAAGTCACGCCGAACACGCCGCGCAGCCAGACCTGGTTCATCACCATGTAGTAGGCGGTAACGCCCAGACCAGCGATCATGCCCAGGCAGGCAGCGGGGCCCGTGGCGCGCTTCCAGAAGATGCCCAGAACGAGCGCCGGGAAGAACGAGGCTGCTGCGAACGAGAACGCCGCCGACACCAGGAACAGAATGTCCGCCGGTTTCTGCGCCGCCACGTAGGCTGCTGCCAAGGCCACCACCAGCAAGAGGACCTTCGAAATCGTCACACGGCGACCCGTGGACGCGTTGGGGTCGATCATCTTGTAGTACAGGTCGTGCGACAGCGCGTTGGCGATCGTCAGCAGCAGGCCGTCGGCCGTCGACAGCGCAGCTGCGAGGCCACCTGCCGCCACCAGGCCGGAGATCACGTACGGCAGCCCACCGATTTCGGGGGTGGCCAGCACGATGATGTCGCCGCCGATGCTCATTTCGTTGAGCTGGAAGATGCCGTCCTTGTTGATGTCCGTGATGCTCAGCAACGACGGGTCGACCTTGGCCCACGCCGCGATCCAGGCGGGGAGCTTGTCGAACGGCGTACCGACCAACACGTTGAACACCTCGTACTTGACCAGCACAGCCAGAGCCGGGGCGGTGAAGTACAGCAAGAAGATGAAGAACAGCGACCAGGTCACCGACTCACGGGCTTCTTTCACGCTGGGCGTGGTGTAGTAGCGCATCAGAATGTGCGGCAGGGCTGCGGTACCGACCATCAAGCAGAAGATCAGCGCCAGGAAGTTACGACGCGAGGTGTCGTAGGTTTCCTTGGCCTTGGCATCGCCGTTCGGGTCACCCGCGAACTGCTGCGCGTGCTTGGGCATGCCGTTGAGCGGGCGCGACTTGGTGTCGGCGCTCGCCTTGGCGGCGGTCCAGGCCTTCTTGGCGGCTTCGGCGTCCTTGGGCAGAGCAGCCAGGGCCTTCTCGGCCGCAGCGATGTCAGCCGCGGGGGCAGAAGCAGCCTTGAGCTCTTCGACCTTCTTGGTCGCGGCTTCCTTGTCGGCGGCCAGTGCGGCTGCCGGATCCTTGAGCTTCTCAGCCAGGGCGGCGGAACGCTGCGCGAAGATGTCGCGAACTTCCTTTTCCTTGGGATCGTCGGTCAGACGCTTCTCAGCGGCCGTGACTTTCTCCAGCTGGTAGCCATAGACCGCTTGCGGCACCGGCACGCCGGTCTGCTTCACGGACAGCCACACCACGGGGATCATGTAGGCCACGATCAGCACGATGTACTGGGCCACTTGAGTCCAGGTCACCGCACGCATACCGCCCAGGAAGGAGCAGACCAGAATGCCGCCCAGACCCAAGAAGATGCCCAGCTCGAAGGCCACGCCGGTCAGGCGCGACGTGATCAGGCCCACGCCGTAGATCTGCGCCACCACGTACACGAAGGAGCACAGGATGGCGGCGATGATGCCCAGCAGACGGGGCAGGTTGCCGCCGTAGCGCTCACCCAGGAAGTCCGGAATCGTGAACTGGCCGAACTTGCGCAGGTAGGGCGCCAGGAACAGCGCCACCAGGCAGTAGCCACCGGTCCAGCCCATGATGAAGGCCAGGCCGGAGTAGCCGGTCAGGTACAAGGTTCCGGCCATGCCGATGAACGAAGCGGCCGACATCCAGTCGGCGCCGGTGGCCATGCCGTTGTAGACGGCGGGCACGCGGCGGCCGGCCACATAGTATTCGGCCGCATCACTGGTACGGCTCATGAAGCCGATGCCTGCGTACAGGCCGATGGTGGCCAGCAGGAAGATGTAGCCGATCCAGGCACGCGACAGACCCATCTGCTCGAGGATCGCCAGAGCGACCACGAAGATGACGAAGCCGCCGATGTACCAGGTGTAGACCTTGTTCAGGTTCTGCTTGAAGGCTTTATTGGATGCCGCGCTGTTCTCGCCGCCGGCATCATCACCAAACATTCCAGCCATTTCTTATTCCTCCTCGGCGACGCCGTGCTCGATGTCCAGCTTGCCCATGTAGCGGGCATAGAAGAAGATGATCAAGCAATACACGATCAACGAACCTTGGGCGCCCATCCAGAAACTGAACGGCCAGCCAAAGAAGTTGAAGCTCAGGTCGCGGGCGAAATAGCTCACGACGAAGGTCACCACGAACCAGATTGCAAGCAATACGGCGGTGATGTTCAGGTTTTTCTGCCAATACTGGCGATGGTTTTCTGAAACTTCCATAGTCTCCTGCCTCTATCTCAACGCCCGGGCGGGCGGATCGTGACCCCTTGCGGTTGCCCGCAAGACTGCCCCCTGGTCACGGCTTTACTCTCCGCCCGGCCCAAGTCCGTAGCGGCTGGCTGCCCGGTTCGTCAGGCGGACGGCGCAGAGCGCAGTCCGGTCTCACGTTCCAGCTGGGCAGCCACCTTCGGCTCAAACCCCTTGAGGTGGCGAATGATCTTCGCCGCCTCATCGGGCTCGTGCCGATCCACATGAACCCGGGCCAGCTGGTACCAGCCGTAGGGGCTCATGGGTTGCAGTTCAGTGTTTTTCCGCAGGGCGTCGACAGCCTCATCGAACCGGCGCAGCCGGATCAGGACCAGGCCCAGGCCGTACCAGGCCCGGTCGAGCGCAGGCGACAGACGCGTCGCTTCGCGGAAGGCGGCCAGGGCGTCTTCGAGATCGCCGGCCTTTTCAAGCATGAAACCGAGGTTGAACCAGGCGCTGGCCTGGCCGGGCGTGACCCGCGTGAGCTGGCGCTGCAGCGTGATCGCGCGCGCCGGGTGACCCATCTGGTCCTCGATCTGGGCGCGACTGGCCAAGGCATAGGCGTTATCGGGGTCCAAGGCGTCCATGGCCTCGAGCTGGCGCAGAGCATCCTCGCGCTGGCCAAGCGTGAGGGACAGGCGCGCCAGGAGCTTGAGCCCCAGCAAGCGAATTCGGAGGGTCAGTGACACAGGTGCACCCCCATCTCGATGCAGATCTGGATCCGCCAGAACGTGACCAACAGCCAGGTCACGGCCAACAGGCAAAACGCCACCAGCGGGACATGCCGATCCAACACCACGCGCGGGGAAATCCGGCGGGCCGCCCAGACAAAGGGCCGCGCGGCCATGTCCAGGATTTGATAGAAAAGATTGCTCTCGCGCTTCTGACCCGCGAGCAGACCCAGCACCCAACGACCCAGCAGGGCCATGAGGGCGATTTCCGCAACAAGCTTGACAAGAACCAGCGCTGTGAGCATCTTGGATAGAGGGCTTCAACCTGCGACTGTCGAAACAGCAACTTACCGGTTTCTTACGACCGCCGCCATTCAGGCTTTGACCAAGGGTTAACACCAAGTGATGAATGCCAGTCCGACTGCGGCCCTGTCCACTCCGTCTGCCCCCCTGCTGGGGCACTACCGCACCCTGCTGCAACAGTGGCCGCCGTTCATGGACATGCCGGATGCGGATGTCGACAGCTTCCTGATCCGGGCCGAGCAGCGCTACCTGGAGCCCGGAGAAGTCCTGATCTCGCCCGAGCGCGGGCCGGTTGACACCTTATTTCTTATCCGACAAGGCGCGATCCGCAGTGAGCAAGGACCTCAGGGAGCCGAGCGCGTCTTCGCCTACGAGGCGGGCGACATGCTCCCGGTGGCTGCGGCCCTGGCCCGGCGCCCGGTAATGTCGACCTATACCGCGGTCGATGACGTGTTCGTACTGGCCATTCCGGTGGCCGAGGTCGAGGCCCTGGCCCAGCGCAGCCCGCGGTTCTCCGACTTCCTGAACCGGCGCGTGCTGGCGCTGCTCGAGAAATCGCGGCAGGCCCTGCAACAGGACTACAGCAGCCGGGTGCTGTCCCAGCAAACCATGGAGACACCGCTGTCACAGCTGGCCGTCCGGACCCTGGCGCACTGCCTGCCCGAGACGCCACTGCGGCAGGCGCTGGACACCCTGCACGCGCGCCACATTGGCTCCATGCTCGTCATCGACGCGGCGGGCGTGCTGCAAGGCATCCTCACCCGGCACGACCTGCTGGGGCTGATGCTGCGCCCCGACTTCGACCTGGCCACGCCCATCGCCCAGGTGATGCAGGCGCCCGTGCGCAGCCTGACCGACCAGCACACCGCACAGGACGCCGCCCTGGTCATGAGCGAGCACGCCATCCGCCACGTGCCGGTCACCCGCGGCGGGCAGGTGATCGGGATGGTGTCCGAGCGGGACCTGTTCGCCTTGCAACGGGCCAGCCTGCAACAGGTCAGCGCGCGCATCTCACGCGCCCAGGATCTGCCAGCGCTGCAGGGTGCTGCGGCCGACATCCGCGAACTCGCACGCGGCCTCTTGACGCAGGGCATCCAGGCCCGTCAGATCACCGAGTTGATCAGTCACCTGAACGACCTGCTCACGCGCCGGCTGCTGGCGCTGCAGGCACAGGCCCACGGCGTCGACCTGCAGCGTCTGTGCTGGCTGGCCCTGGGATCGGAAGGGCGGGGCGAACAGACCATCGCCACCGACCAAGACAACGCGCTGCTCTTGCCCGACGACACGAGCGACGAGGAACTCGAACGACTGAGGGTCTGGGCGGACGGGGTCAACCAGGCCCTGGATGCCTGCGGCTACCCGCTGTGCAAGGGCGGCATCATGGCCGGCCAGGTGGCCTGCTGCCTGCGGGTGTCTCAATGGATGGCGCGCTTCTCGCACTGGATTGACCACGGCAGCCCCGAGGACCTGCTGCATGCCAGCATCTTTTTCGATTTCCGCGCGATCGCGGGCGACCTCGCGCTGGCGCAGCCCCTGGCCGAGCGCATCGCCGAACGCATACGCGCGACGCCACGCTTTTTGCACCAACTGGCGATCAATGCACTGGCCCACCGCTCGCCCCTGAACTGGTTCGGTCACGTCGAACTCGATGACGCGGGCACGGTGGACCTCAAGCTCCAAGGCGCCGCGCTGTTTGTAGATGCCGCGCGCATCCTGGGCCTGGCGCAGGGCGTGACCGCCACCTCCACCCGCGAGCGGCTGCTCCAAACCGGTACGGTCTTGGGTCTGAAGCCGCAGGAATTCGAGAGCTGGGTGGGCGCCTTCGAGTTCGTACAAAGCCTGCGCCTGCGTCTGCAGCTCGAGCCCGACGTGGCGCGCTCGGCGCATCCCAACCGGCTGACCCTGCAAACCCTCAGCGGCATCGACCGCCGCATCCTGGCCATCAGCCTGCGCGAAGCGAGCCGCCTGCAACAGCGGCTCGAGCTGGACTACGCCCGATGAAGGCCTGGCTCAAAAGCGTGTGGCCCTGGCGCGGCGCGGCGCCGGGGCAGGCCGTCGAGCGCTGGCTGGTGCTGGACGTCGAGACCACCGGCCTGGACGTGCACCGCGACCAGCTGCTGGCGATCGCTGCAATGGGCGTACGTGTGGACTGGTCCGCGCGTCGTATCGCACTGCAACCCGCCGACAGCCTGGCGGTCACCCTGCGACCCACCCAGGTCTCGGACAAAGCCAACATCCTCGTGCACGGCATCGGCGTGGGCCTGCAGCGACAAGGCTTGGATCCGGCGCAGGCGATGCGCACCTTCGCGCAGTGGGCGCAGGGCGCTCGGCTGGTCGCCTTTCATGCGAGCTTTGACCGCACCCTGCTGCAACGCTATGCGCGCGACCACCTGGGCCGGGCTCTGGAGTCCGACTGGCTGGATATCGCCCACCTGTGCACCGTGTCTCACCCGCAGGTGAAGGCGCGCGCGCTCGACGACTGGCTCGCGCACTTCAACATCCCCTGCGTGGCACGCCACGAAGCCACCGCCGATGTCATGGCCGAATGCGATCTGCTGCAACGCATCTGGCCGCAGGTGGCGCGCGAGTGCGGATCGTGGCGGGACGTGCAGCGCTATGCAGGCCGTCACGCCTGGCTCGGGCCGCCCTGAGCGCGCTGCTCAATTTGCTGCCACACCGCTAGGCGCTGCGCGCGGTCCAGATCAGACCATGCGCCGATCTCACCGAGCGTGCGCATACAGCCCTCACACAGGCCGCTGACCGCGTCCATGCGGCACACCGACACACACGGCGAGCGAACCGGGCCGGGTGTGGCCTCGGCCGCGGCCAGCAGGATACGAGCCTGCTCGAGCAAAGCGGGGCGCAGGTCCTTCATGCGCCCACCTGCACCACGTCGGCCACGGGCGCGCCCGTCAGACGCTCCAGATCCTGGGGACGCAACCTGAACACCGCGTGGGGATGACCCGCTGCCGCCCAGATCTCTTCGAAGCGAAACAGCTCGCGGTCGATCAGCGTCACCGGCGTCTGCACATGCCCCAGGGGTGAGACACCGCCGATGGAAAAGCCGGTGCGCACCTTCACGAAATCGGCGTCGGCGCGGCCCGTCTTACCCACCAGGGCATCGATCTTTTTCTCGTCGACACGCCGATCGCCGGAGGTGACCACCAGCACCGCCGCGTCGTCACTCTTGCGCCGAAAGATGATGCTTTTGGCAATCTGGCCCAGCGCGATGCCCAGCGCATCGGCCGCCTCTTGCGCGGTACGCGCCGCACCATCGAGCATCACCGGCGCATGGGCGTGGCCCTGCGCCTGCAGCACACGGGCCACGCGCTGCACGCCTTCGGGCAGGGTGTGAAGTTCAGCGCCGCACATGCAAACCTCGGTCTGTCGGCTCAAGCCGCCCGCTTGTTCAAGATCGCCGTAGCCGCGCGCGAGTTCGGCTTGCGTTGCAGGAACTCGCTGATGTAGTGGCCGGCATCGACCAGCTTGTCCAGATCGATACCGGTCTCGATGCCCATGCCTTGCAGCATGTAGACCACGTCTTCAGTGGCCACATTACCGGTCGCGCCCTTGGCATAGGGGCAGCCGCCCAGGCCGGCGACCGAGGTGTCGTAGCGCCACACGCCCATCTCCAGGGCCGCCAGCGTGTTACCCAGGGCCTGGCCATAGGTGTCGTGAAAGTGGCCGGAGATGTCGTCCACGCTGTAGTGCTTCAGGGTCGCCTCGAGTGCGCGCTGCACCTTCAGCGGCGTGCCCACACCGATGGTGTCGGCCACGCCCATGTGCTGCACGCCAATCTGCTTCATCAGACGCGCCACCCGCTCGACCCGCTCGGGGGCGACCTCGCCCTCATAGGGGCAGCCGACTGCGCACGAGATGGCGCCGCGCACCACAACGCCCGCCGCACGCGCGGCCTCGACCACCGGCGCGAAGCGCGCGATGCTCTCCTCGATGCTGCAGTTGATGTTCTTCTGGCTGAAGGCCTCGCTGGCTGCGCCAAACACCACCACCTCGTCGACGCCGCTGGCCAGTGCGCCCTCCAGCCCCTTCATATTGGGCGTGAGTGCCGCATAGCGCACACCGGGGCGGCGCTCAATGCCGGCCATCACCTGCGCGTTGTCGGCCATCTGCGGCACCCACTTGGGACTGACGAAACTGGTGACCTCGATCTCTTTCAGGCCCGCGTCCTGGAGGCGATGCACCAGGCCGATTTTGACTTCGGCGGGGACGGTTTGCTTTTCGTTTTGCAGCCCGTCGCGGGGGCCGACATCGACGAGTACGACGCGTGATGGCAGTTTCATAAGATCCTCAGTATCCGCGCGCGGGGTCAACCACCCCGGCGATGGGTTCACCGCGCTGCAAGGCGCGGATCTTGCCCGCAATCTGGGCGATGCTCTCGTCACGCAAGGTGCGCGCCGAGGTGTGGGGAGTGACGGTGATTTTCGGGTGTTGCCAAAAGGCGTGATCGGCCGGTAGCGGCTCGGTGCGAAACACGTCCAGCGTCGCGCCGGCCAGATGACCGCTATCCAGCAGCGCCAGCAGGTCGGCATCGACCAGGTGGGCGCCGCGCGCGACGTTGATCACATAGCCGCCGGGCTGCAACTGCGAGAGGGTCGCGTGCCGCAGGATGTCGGTGGTGGATGGCGTGAGCGGCAGCAGACACACCAGCACGCGCGTGGCCGCCAGAAACCGCGGCAGCTGCGCATCGCCCGCGTAGCAATACACCCCTGGCACCTGCTGCGGTGTGCGGCTCCAGCCCTGCACCGGAAACTCAAAAGCCGCCACCGCCTGCGCCACCCGACGACCGAGCACGCCCAGACCCAGGATGCCCACCGGAAACTCGCTGCGCGCGCGCGGCTTGCGAAACGACCAGCGCCCCTGCGCGGTGTCGGCCTCGTAGCCATCGAACTCGCGGAAATGGCGGATCAGGGCGTGGCAGACGTATTCGGCCATTTGCACCGCCATGCCCGCATCGTCCAGGCGCACCACCTTCAAGGCGGGCGGCAGGCGCAGCTTCATCAAGGCATCGACGCCGGCGCCGATGTTGAACAGGGTCTGCAAGCCCGGCTGTTCGTCGATGAAGGCCTGCGGCGGCGCCCACACCACCGCGTGGTCAGCAGGCGCTGCACCAGGCGCCCAGGCCTGCACCTGCGCACCGGGCAAGGCGGCACGCAAGCCCTCGAGCCAGGGCTCGGCCTTTTGTTCGGTGAGACAGACGGCGATGCGCATCCCGCAATTGTTCCCCAGAAGACTGCGGTCGACGTCGCTGGCGGTCTTTCGCGCGGGCGGGCTGTGCTCAGGCCGGGTCCGAGAGCCGAAGCAGCTCGGCGCCCTCGGCCACCTGATCGCCCGGCGCGTACAGCACCTCGGCCACCGTGCCGTCGGCGGGCGCCGCGATGGTGTGCTCCATCTTCATGGCCTCCATCACCGCCAGCGCCTGCCCCTTGGAAACGAGATCACCCGCCTTCACCGCGATCGACACCACCTTGCCTGGCATCGGCGCGGTCAGGCGCCCACCCTCGGCCTCGCCCTCGCCTGCATGGGCCAACAGGTCCAGCGAGACGATGGCAGCTGCGCCGCGCTCGGCAAAGACATGGTCGGTCTCGCCCTGCGTGTGCACGGTCACCCGTTCGCGCAGGCCGGCGTAACGCAGGTCGATCTGCGATCCCTCGGCCTCGAAGGCCAGCTCGCCAGCTGCCTCGCCCACCGCCAGGTGCAGGCCGCCGTCATGTCGGTAGGTCAGGTGCGCGCTGACACGCTCGCCGCCGAATTCGAATTCGAATCGACGTACAGCCTGGCCATGCGAGCGCCAGCCATCGCGGGCGCTGAACGGGTCGCGGCCCGCACTGGCACGTTCATCCAGCAGCGTGCGCGCCACGGCAGCTGCTGCAGCCAGGGGCAGAGGCACCGTCTGCTGGTGAAACAGGGCCGCGGCCTCGCGCGGGATCAGTGCCGTATCGAGCTGGGCCTGTGCGAAAGAATCACTGCGCACCACATGCCTCAGGAACTGCACATTGGTGGCCAGCCCCACGATGTGCGTCTGCGCCAACGCCGCGTCCAGGCGGGCCAGCGCCTCCTCGCGCGTGGCGCCATGCACGATCAGCTTGGCGATCATCGAGTCGTAAAACGGCGAGATCGCATCGCCCTCGCGCACACCGTCGTCGACCCGCACCGGCGCGCGCGTGAAGCTGCTGCACGCCGGCTTGCGATAGACCTGTAGGGTGCCCGTGGCAGGCAGAAATTTCTTATCGGGGTTTTCGGCGCAGATGCGGGCTTCGATGGCGTGGCCGTCGATGCGCAGCTGGTCTTGGGTCAAGGGCAGCGGCTCGCCTGAGGCCACGCGCAGCTGCCACTCCACCAGGTCCAGACCGGTGATGGCCTCGGTGACCGGGTGCTCGACTTGCAGGCGTGTGTTCATCTCCATGAAGAAGAAGGTCATCTCGCCCGAGGGCTTTTGTTCGACGATGAACTCGACGGTGCCGGCGCCTACGTAATTCACGGCTCGCGCTGCGGCCACGGCCGCCTCGCCCATTTGCCGACGCAGCGCGGGCGACAGGCCCGGTGCGGGCGCTTCTTCCAGCACCTTCTGGTGACGCCGCTGCACCGAGCAATCGCGCTCGAACAGCCAGACGTAGTGGCCCTGCGTGTCGCCAAACACCTGGATCTCGATGTGGCGCGGGCGCTGCACGTATTTTTCGATCAGCACCGCATCGTCGCCAAAGCTGTTGGCGGCTTCGCGCTTGCAGGACGCCAGCGCGGCCTCGAAATCAGCGGCCTTGTCGACCGCGCGCATGCCCTTGCCACCGCCGCCGGCACTCGCCTTGATCAGGACGGGATAGCCGATACGCTCGGCTTCGCCCTGGAGGAACTGCGGCTCTTGACGGCTACCGTGGTAACCCGGCACCAGCGGCACGCCGGCTTTTTCCATCAGCTGCTTGGACTCGGCCTTCAGACCCATGGCCTGGATGGCCGCGGGCGGCGGACCGATGAAGACCAGACCCGCATCGGCACAGGCCTGCGCGAATTCTTCGTTCTCACTGAGAAAGCCATAGCCCGGATGGATCGCTTGCGCGCCGGTGGCGCGGGCGGCTTCGAGGATGCGTTCCCAGCGCAGGTAACTCTGGGCTGGCGCATTGCCGCCGATGTGGACGGCCTCGTCGCAGGCGGCCACATGCTTGGCGCTGGCGTCGGCATCGGAATAAACAGCGACGGTGCGCACGGCCATCCGGCGCGCGGTAGCGGCCACGCGGCAAGCGATTTCACCGCGATTGGCAATCAGGATCTTCGTGAACATGGTCAGCTCCCCTCGCCAATCAGCCAGTTCGGTTTGCGCTTGTCCAGAAACGCGCCGATACCCTCGCGCCCCTCGGGCGTGACGCGGATGTCGGCGATGCGTTCCGCGGTGTCTTCCAGCAGGCTGTCGCTCATTTCCTGGCCGGCGACGTCGTGCAGCAACTTCTTGCAAGCCTTGATGGCCTCGGGGCCAGCCTGCACCAGGGTGCGGGCCAGGGCCGCCACCCGCGCGTCGAGATCGCCCGCGGGCACGGCTTCATGCACCAGGCCGCAGGCGGTGGCCTGCGCCGCAGCGAAACGCTCGGCGGTCAGGAACCAGCGGTGGGCGGCGCGCGCGCCCATGGCGCGTATCAGGTAGGGACTGATGGTGGCGGGGATCAGGCCGATACGTACCTCGCTCACGCAATAGTGCGCGGTATCGGCGGCAATGGCGATGTCGCAGGCGGCCACCAGCCCCAGACCACCCGCGTACACATCGCCTTGCACCTTGGCGAGGGTGGGCTTGGGGCACTCGTAGATCACCTCCAGCATGCGCGCCAGCGCTGTCGCGTCGTCCAGGTTCTCTTCGCGCGAATAGCCGGCCATGCGCTTCATCCAATTCAGATCGGCACCGGCGCAAAACGCCGTGCCGCTGGCGGCCAGCACGACGCAGCGCACCTCGGGGCGGCGCCCCAGCTCGAGGAACACGGCGGTGAGCTCGGCGATCACCTCCTGGTTGAAGGCGTTGCGCACGTCGGGGCGATTGAGCGTGACCGTGGACACGCCCGCGTCAAAACGCAGGTCGAGATGTTTCATAGCGTTCTCCGGGGGTGATGGAGTGCCCGGGCGGCTTGACGTCCGGGCTCAGGGGTTCCAGGCGCGCAGACCGCGCCATTGTTCGAAGGCATCGAAGTCGCGGTCGCGATGGAGCAAGGCGTAGCCGCGGTCGATGCAAAACGTGGCAATGAGGACATCCAGCGCACTGCGCACCGTGATGCCTGAGGCGCGCAGCGCGCGGTAGTGGCCTGCGGCCTCGACGGCCAGCGAAGGGTCGCTGGCCGCTTCAACATCCAGGGCCGTGAGCAAGGCGCGGGCCTGGCGCCACTCATGTTCGTGGCGAAAGCCCCGCAGCACCTCAAAGAGCACCAGGTCCGGCACCACAAGGCGAACCTCCCCCTCCTCGAGCAGACGCTCGAGAGTGACGCAAGCTGGCTGCGGCCGGCCCGCCAAGAAATCGATCCAGACGCTGGAATCAACGACGAGCACGACGCCGCTCCGGCCGGGCCTCTTGCACGCGCAGGCTGGCGGCCGGCGCCGCCGTCCAGTCGATGGACTCGTCGCCCTCCCAGTGCAGTCGCCCTTTCCACTTGAGGATCTCGCGGTAGGCCGCCTGCCGCGCGAGCAGCCTCAAGCCCGCCTCGACAGCGTCCTTCTTGGTCTTGTACGGCCCCGCCTTCATGGCCTCGGCCAAGAGGGCGTCGTCGATCTCGATGTTCGTGCGCATGATGTGTACCAAATAAATGTTTCATACACATTCTAGGCCTTACATGCGGAACACGCCAAACCGAGTGTCAGGAATCGGGGCGTTGAGCGAAGCAGACAGCCCCAGCGCCAGCACGCGGCGGGTGTCGGCCGGATCGATCACGCCGTCGTCCCACAGGCGGGCGCTGGCGTAATAGGGGTGCGACTGGTGGGCGAATTGATCGAGCAGCGGCTGCTTGAAGGCGGCTTCTTCTTGTGCGCTCCACTGACCGCCCTTGGCCTCGATGCCATCGCGGCGGACGGTGGCCATGACGCTGGCGGCTTGCTCGCCGCCCATGACGGAGATGCGCGCGTTGGGCCACATCCAGAGAAAGCGCGGCGAAAAAGCGCGTCCGCACATGCCGTAATTGCCCGCGCCATAGCTGCCACCGATGATGACCGTGAACTTGGGCACATTGGCCGTGGCCACCGCCGTGACCATCTTGGCGCCGTGACGGGCGATGCCCTCGTTCTCGTACTTGCGACCCACCATGAAGCCGGTGATGTTTTGCAGGAACACCAGCGGTACCTTGCGCTGGCAACACAGCTCGATGAAGTGCGCGCCCTTTTGGGCTGACTCGCCAAACAGAATGCCGTTGTTGGCGACGATGCCCACCGGCATGCCTTCAATGTGCGCAAAGCCACACACCAGCGTGGCGCCAAAGCGCGCCTTGAACTCGTGGAACTCGGACGCGTCGACGATGCGCGCAATGATCTCGCGCACGTCAAAGGGCTTGCGCGTGTCCACCGGCACCACGCCATAAAGCTCGGCGCTGTCGTAGTGGGGCGGGCGCGGCTCACGCAGGGCGGTGCTGGGCGCCTTGGTGCGGTTGAAGGTGGCGGCGATCTGGCGCGCCAATGACAAGGCATGCAGATCGTTTTGCGCCAGGTGGTCGGCCACGCCGGACAGACGCGTGTGCACATCACCGCCGCCCAGGTCTTCGGCGCTCACCACCTCGCCGGTCGCGGCCTTCACCAGGGGCGGGCCGCCCAGGAAGATGGTGCCCTGGTCCTTGACGATGATGGCCTCGTCGCTCATGGCGGGCACATAAGCGCCACCCGCCGTGCACGACCCCATCACCACGGCCACCTGCGCAATGCCTTGCGCGGACATCTGAGCCTGGTTGTAGAAGATGCGGCCGAAGTGGTCGCGATCGGGAAAGACCTCGTCCTGATTGGGCAGGTTAGCCCCGCCGGAGTCGACCAGGTAGATGCAAGGCAGCCCGTTTTGCTGCGCCACCTCCTGAGCCCGCAGGTGCTTCTTCACCGTCATCGGGTAGTAGGTGCCGCCCTTCACCGTGGCGTCGTTGCACACGATCATGCAATCGACCCCACTGACCCGCCCGATGCCGGCGATCAGGCCCGCGCAGGGCGCGTCGCCGTTGTACATGCCGTGGGCCGCCAACGGCGCCAATTCAAGAAACGGTGTGCCCGGATCGAGCAGCATCTGCACCCGCTCGCGGGGCAGCAGCTTGCCGCGAGCGGTGTGCTTGGCGCGGGCGGCCTCGCCGCCACCCGCAGCGGCACGGGCGACCTGCGTGTGCAGGTCGTCGACCAGGGCGCGCATAGCCTGCGCATTGGCCTGGAAATCGGCCGATCGGGGATTGAGTTGCGACGCGATAGGGGGCATGGGGATTCTCGTGACGGACTGCCAACAAGCTTAGGCAAGGCCGGCGTCAATGTCGCGCCAGCGAGGTTGCAAATCCTGCCAATTTTCGCCACACTTAAGCGTGACTTCCGCTGCCCCTGCCGCTGTCCCTGCTACCGCCACGCCAATGGCCTTTGCAAGAGCCATCGTCGGGGCCCTGCGGCGCGGTGGAATCGCCCCCGATGGCGCCCTGAAAGCGGCACAGATCACGCCAGCCCAATTGCAAAAAATCGGTGGCCGAATCAGCGCCCTGCAGATGGAATGGCTCTCGGGCGCCGCCATGCAGGCGCTGGATGACGAGGCCCTGGGTGCCTACAGCCGGCGCCTGCCTTGGGGCAGCTACGGCATGTTGGCGCGAGCCTCCCTGAGCGCACCCGATCTCGGGCGGGCCATCCAGCGCTGGTGTCGCCACCACGGCCTGATCGCCGACGACATCCGTCTGCGCCTGATCACCCAGGGCGCCAGCGCGGCGATCGTGGTCGACGAACACCCGCGTCACGCCACGCTGGACGCAGACCAGCGCGAGTTCAGCCTGGTGCATGTGCTGCGCAACATCCTGGGTCTGTCATCCTGGTTCATCGATTCGCGTATCGCGCTGCAAGGGGCGAGCTTTCCTTTTGTCAGCCCGCCGCATGCAGGGGCCTACCGCCATATGTTTCCGGGCCCGCTGCGCTTTGGCGCCGAGCGCGCCGAGGTGCGCTTTGATGCGCGCTACCTGGCCCTGCCCCTGCGCCGCGACGAGCAGGCCCTGGGCCAGATGCTGCAACGCGCGCTGCCCCTGACCGTGCGCCCGTACCGCCGCGACCGCCTGCTGGTGCAGCAAGTGCGGCAGGTGCTGGCCACGCAGGCAGGGACCGTTCACGAGGCCGAGGGCATCGCCGCGCTTTTGAACATGTCTACCCGCACCCTGCATCGCCAGCTCAAGGACGAAGGAGCGAGCCTGCAACAGCTCAAGGACGATGTGCGCAGCGCCCGTGCGCGCGAGTTACTTCAGCGCAGCGCGCGACCCGTCAAGCAGGTGGCGGCCGATGTGGGCTTTCGCAACGAAAAAAGTTTCATCCGCGCGTTTCGCGGCTGGACGGGCACGTCGCCCGCCGACTACCGGCGTGGCTTGCAGGCATGAGCCTTGCCCTGGGTCAGGCAAAGGACACGCCATGGCCCTGCCCCACGCCCACCCACTGGACATCGAGTGCACCGTGCACTGCCTGGAGGGCGATGCAGGCCACGGCCACCGCGACGCGCAGGAGCGCCCGTCAAGCCTGTAGAAATGTGCGGGACTTCAGTCGCCTCGCGGACGAGGCGCTTCGTCTCGATCGGGGTCTGGAGGCGGTACGGATTGCCCATAGCGCAGCTTCATCAGCAGCACGGCCAACGCCAGGGTGAGCGTGATGGCATTGGCCACCGTGATCGGCATATTGCGCAACGTCAGGCCGTAGACCAGCCACAGCGCGACGCCTGCGGTAAAGAGGCTGTACATGCCCAGCGAGATGCCACTGACGTCGCGTGAGCGAAAAGTCTTCCAGGCCTGTGGCACGAAGGCCGCCGTGGTCAGGGTCGCAGCGATATAGCCGAGGAGGTCTTGAATGTCCATGGATGGGCGCGATTGTCCCAGAGGACGGCACAATCGCATCCGCTTCAAGTTCCTCGAACGGTGTCCCCATGAAATTCAAGATGGCCCCCAATTCGGTGTTTGCGATCCTGCTGCGTAAGCCGTGGTGGATCAGCTTCGTGCTGGCCAGCGTCTTCGTGCTGGTGGCCTTCGCGCTTTTGCCGGACGACTTGCAGGTCGTGGGCTCGCTGGGAGCGATACCGTTTTTCGTGATCAGTGGCGTGGCCTTCGTTCGCCAATGGAACGCGCCGAGCGAGCGCCAGGTCGAGGCGCTGACGCAGGCCGTATCCGTCATGGGCTGGGCCGATTTCTCCAAGGCGCTCACCCAGGCCTATACCGCCCAGAACCATGCGGTGCGCGCCATCGAAGGTGGCGCCGATCTGCGGCTCGAGCGCGAGGGCCGCATCGCCCTGGTGGCGGCGCGCCGCTGGAAGGCAGCGCGTCATGGTGAGGAGGGTGTCCAGGCGCTGGTCGATGCCATGGCGCGCGAGGGCGCGAGCGAGGCCCATTACCTGGCCCTGGGTGAACTCACGCCGGGTGCACAGCGGCTGATGCGCCTGCACGGCGTGCACAGCGTGCAGGCCACCCAGCTGGCTCAGTTGCTGCGCGGGGTTTTGCCCTCGGGTCGCTGAGTCAACTCAGACCCAGGTCGCCAGCAGGCGCGGCAGGTGCGCCATGTGGGTGAACACCGTCACCGCGCCCGCAGCGCGCAGGGCGGCTGGCGCGTCGTGCCCCAACTCCGGCGGGCTGTAGCCGAACACCGTAGCGCCTGCCGCTACACCGGCAGTCACACCCGTCACGGTGTCTTCCACCACCGCGCAGCGGCGTGGATCGGCCGACAGGGCCGCGGCCGCCGCGAGATAAACATCGGGATACGGCTTGGACCTCGGCAGGTCGTGACCACTGAAGATACGGCCCTCGAACCAGCGCAGGATGCCGGTTTTTTCCAGTTGAAGTTGGACCTTGAACAGGTCCGCCCCCGAGGCACAGGCGATGCGTCCACCGTGATGCGCGTAGACGGCCTCCACCGCCTGCGGGGCCTCGCGTATCGGCTCTAGGCGCGCCAGCAGCTGCTGATTACGCCGCTCGCGAAATGCCGCCAGCCACGCCTCGGTCAGGGGCTGGCCCGTGTGGGCCTCGATCAGCGCGCGTTCATCCTTGACCGCCTTGCCCACGAACAGGCGCATGCAGTCCTGCGGCGTGAGCGACCAGCCCGCTTCTTCCAGCATGTCCCGCAGGACGCCATTGGTGATGGGTTCGCTGTCCACCAGCACACCGTCGCAATCGAACAGGACGGCGTCAAAGCGCGTAGGTTCAGAGTGCACGTTGAATGATGATCTTTTGAACGTCGGAGGTGCCTTCATAGATCTGGCACACCCGCACATCGCGCCAGATGCGCTCGACGGGGAAATCGCTCACATAGCCATAGCCGCCCAGGGTCTGGATCGCGGCGCTGCACACCTGCTCGGCGATCTCGCTGGCAAAGAGCTTGGCCATGGCAGCCTCTTTCAGGCAAGGCCGGTCGGCATCGCGCAGGCTGGCGGCGTGCCACACCAATTGGCGGGCGGCTTCGAGCTGCGTGGCGCAGTCGGCCAGGCGAAAGCCCACCGCCTGGTGGTTGAAGATGGCCGTGCCAAAACTCTGGCGCTCCTTGGCATAGGCCAGGGCGGTCTCGTAGGCGCTGCGGGCCATGCCCACGCTCTGCGCCGCGATGCCGATGCGGCCGCCCTCGAGCGCCGACAGCGCGATGCGGTAGCCCTCGCCCTCTTCGCCGATGCGGTTCTCGGCGGGGATGCGGCACTGGTCGAAGTTGATCTGCGCGGTGTCACTCGAGCGCTGGCCCACCTTGTCTTCCAGGCGCGCCACGACATAGCCCGGCGTGTCGGTGGGCACCAGAAAGGCGCTCATACCCTTCTTGCCCGCGCCCTTGTCGGTCACCGCGATGACGATGGCCACTTGGCCGTTCTGCCCTGAGGTGATGAACTGCTTGACGCCCTGGATCACATAGTCATCGCCTTGGCGCGTGGCGGTGGTGCGTAGGGCCGAAGCGTCGCTGCCTACATGGGGCTCGGTCAGGCAGAAGGCGCCGAGCATCTCGCCACGCGCCAGCGGCGTGAGCCAGCGGCGCTTTTGCGCCTCGCTGCCATAGCGCATCAAGATGGCGTTGACCGGGCAGTTGGTAACGCTGATGGCGGTGCTGGTGCCGCCATCGCCAGCGGCTACTTCCTCGAGCACCAGGGCCAGGCTCACGTAATCAAGCTGGGCCCCGCCATAGGTCTCGGGCACGCAGATGCCGTAGGCGCCGAGGGCGGCCAGGCCCTGGTGCGCCTCGCGCGGGAACACATGCTCGCGGTCCCAGCGCGCGGCGTGAGGCCACAGCTGCTCCTGGGCAAACGCGCGCACCGCGTCACGGATCATTTCCTGGTCGGGCGTCAGCAGCATGGGCGGATTACACCAGCTCGATGGCCATGGCCGTGCCCTCGCCGCCGCCGATGCACAGCGTGGCCAGGCCGCGCTTCTTGCCGCGGGCCTGCAGGGCGTGGATCAGGGTGACCAGAATGCGCGCGCCCGAGGCGCCGATCGGGTGACCCAGCGCGCAGGCGCCGCCGTTGACGTTGACGATGTCGTGCGAGACCTTCAGCTCGTTCATCAGGGCCATGGGTACGACGGCAAAGGCCTCGTTCACTTCCCACAGATCGACATCGGAGACCTTCCAGCCGGCCTTGGCCAGCGCCTTTTGCGTCGCGCCCACCGGGGCGGTGGTGAACCACTCGGGCTCCTGGGCGTGGGTGCCGTGGGCCACCACACGGGCCAGGGGCTTGCAACCGAGGCGCTTGGCGGTGCTCTCGGTCATCATGACCAGAGCGGCGGCGCCGTCGTTGATCGATGACGACGATGCGGCGGTAATGGTGCCGTCCTTCTTGAAGGCGGGCTTGAGCGTGGGGATCTTGTCCAACTTGACCTTGCCCGGACCTTCGTCCACCGAGACCACCACCTCAGCGGCGCGGCTCTTGACAGTGACCGGCACGATCTCCTTGGCGAAGGCGCCCGACTCGGTCGCGGCCTTGGCGCGTTGCACGCTGGTGGTGGCGAAGTGGTCTTGTGCCTCGCGGGTGAACTTGTATTTGGCGGCGCAATCCTCGCCGAAGGTGCCCATGGAGCGGCCGGCCTCGTAAGCGTCTTCGAGGCCATCGAGCATCATGTGGTCGTACACACGGTCATGGCCCATGCGGTAGCCGCCGCGCCCTTTGAGCAGCAGGTAGGGCGCGTTGGTCATGCTCTCCATGCCACCGGCCACCACCACCTCGTGGCTGCCCGCCAGCAGCATGTCATGGGCGAACATGGCCGCGCGCATGCCCGAGCCGCACATCTTGGACAGGGTGACCGCGCCCGCCGACTTGGGCAGGCCGCCCTTGAAAGCCGCCTGACGTGCAGGCGCCTGGCCCTGGCCCGCCATCAGGCAGTTGCCAAACAAGACCTCGCCCACCGCGTCGGGCGCGACGCCGGCGCGCTCGATGGCGGCGCGGATGGCAGCGCCCCCCAGATCGTGGGCAGACAGGGCGGTGAAATCGCCTTGGAAGGCGCCCATGGGGGTGCGCGCGGCGCTGACGATGACGATGGATTCAGGCATGAGGGAGTCCTTTCACATTCAAAGAGTTGCAAGGGGGGTGCCGCGTTCCTCCTGGGCGACGCGGCGAAGGTACTGCTGAAATTCGGGATCCTCGCCGCGTAGCAGCAAGGGCAGCGCATTATGGAAATCTTCGCGCCGGCACCATTCGCGCATGTAGTCGTCCCAGCTATTCCAGCGGCGACGCTGGGTGTCGTCCATGCGGGGCTTGTAGGCAACTAGGTAAGCGCGCTCGAACAGCGAGACCAGCATGTCGAAGATCACCAGCATGCGCTCATGCTGCTCGGGCGTCGGGTTGGGCAGTGCGGTGCTGGTACGCAGCTGCAGGTCGGGATGCGCGAGGACGACCTTCAGAAAGTCGTTGTAGGCGTCGGACAGCAACTGGTAGCCCGCCTCCTCCTCGTTGTCACGCTCCTTGCGCTGCTCCCAGGCAAAGAAGGCGATCGCAAAGGGCAGGCCCAGCGCCGTCACGACGAAGCTGGCCAGCTCCCAGGCCTCACGCATGGTGACCCTCCCCGCTGGCGACGAAGCGCTTCTCGGGCTCATAGGGGAAGACATCGAAGACATGGCCCGACTCGATCCGCTCCTTGTGGCTTTGCCAGAAGGCGGAGTCCAGCAGGTCAGGATGATGGCGCATGAACACCTCGCGCACCCCGGGGTGACCCAGAAGGAAGGGGCCGAAGGTTTCGGGAAACACATCGTGCGGGCCGACCGCGTACCAGACCTCACCCGACATTTCGTCTTCTTCGTTGCGCGGGGGCGGCACACGGCGGAAGTTGCAGTCGGTGATGTACTCGATCTCGTCATAGTCGTAGAACACCACCTTGCCGTTGCGGGTGACGCCAAAGTTTTTCCAGAGCATGTCGCCCGGAAAGATGTTGGCCGCCACCAGGTCCTTGATGGCGTTGCCGTATTCGACCACCGCGCGCTCGACCTGCTCGGTGTCGCCAGCGTCAAAGGCCTCTTGCAGGTAGATGTTCAGGGGGATCATCCGCCGCTCGATGTACAGGTGCTTGATGATCACTTCCTCTTGGCCGTCGCCATCGCGGTCGGAGATCTCCAGCTGGCTGGGGGCGAACTTGCGGATTTCATCGATCAGGTCGTCCTCGAAGCGGTCGCGGGCAAAGGCCACCTCGCTGTATTCCAGCGTATCGGCCATACGGCCCACACGGTCATGCTGTTTCACCAACAGGTACTTGCCCTTGATCTGCTCGCGGGTGGTGTCCTTTTGCGGCGGGTAGTAGTCCTTGATGATCTTGAAGACGTAGGGGAAGGACGGCAGGTCAAACACCAGCATCACCATGCCCTTGATGCCGGGCGCAATGCGCAGCTTGTCGCTGGAGTGGCGCAGGTGATAGAGAAAGTCGCGGTAGAACAGCGTCTTGCCTTGCTTGGCCAGACCCAGCGCGTTGTAGATCTCGGCGCGCGGCTTGCGCGGCATGAGCGAGCGCAGGAACTGCACATAGGCGGAGGGCACCTCCATGTCCACCATGAAATAGGCCCGCGCAAACGAGAACAGAATCAAGAGATCGTCCTCGCTCGAGAGGCAAGCGTCGATCACCAGCTTGCCATCGTCACCATGCAGGATCGGTAGCGCGAAGGGCACTTCGTTGAAGCCGTTGATGATCTTGCCAACCACATAGGCACCCTTGTTCCGATAAAACAAAGACGACAGCACCTGGATCTGAAAGTTGGCACGCAGCGCCATCTGCGCCAGGCGCACGTTCAGGGCATCCACCACGCGGTGCGCATCGCGCGCCAGATCCTGGAAGGGCCGCTGCAACTGAAAGTTGTCGATGATCCGCACCATCGTCGCATGCAGCGTGTCGCGCCCCGGGTAATAGGCCCGGTAGGTCTGGGCAGCAGCGGGCTCGTCGTTCTCGATGTACTCGGTGCTGACCGCGGGCCGCACGAAGATGAAGTCGTTGTGGAAATACGTGCGATGCAGGATCTTGGTGGTGACCGAGTTGAAAAAGGTCTCGGCCAGCTCCGGCTGATGGTGGTCGATCAGCAAGCCGATGTAGTGCAGCTTGACCTGCTGCCACACCTCCATGGGCTGCTCGTGGGCGCGAAATTCTTTTTCGAGGCGCACCGATGCTTCGCGCACACGCAGGTCATAGAACTCGATCCGTTCACGCTGCCCGCGCTGCTGGCCGTGCCAGTCGGCAGTCTCGAAGCGGTGCTTGGCCCGGGCCGATTCGGTGCGAAACAGACGGTAGTGGCGGTTGAAGCCGTCCATCATCGCCTTGGCGATGTCATAGGCCAGCGGAGAGTCGAGCTGCTGGGGGAACATCGCGTTGGGAACTCCAGGGTGATGTGATTCAGGCGCAGCGCTCGACACCCAGGGCCTCGACGGCCACGCGGTACACGTGCTCGAGATCGTCTGGACCGCCAGCGGTCATGTGCAGGTTCTTCAGAAGGCCGTCGGACACGCCGTAAATCCAGCCATGCAAGGTCAACGACTGCCCCCGGCTCCAGGCATCCTGGACCACGGTGGTCTGGGCCACATTCACCACCTGCTCGATCACATTGAGTTCGCACAATACGTCCAAGCGATAGGCGGCAGCCGTGGCCTCCATCAAGGCGCTGTGGCGGCTGGCGACGTCCTTGATGTGGCGCAGCCAGTTGTCGGCCAGGCCCACACGTGTGCCGTGCAAGGCGGCCTGCACGCCGCCGCAGCCGTAATGCCCGACCACCATCAGGTGGCCCACCTTGAGCAGGTCGACTGCGTACTGAATGGTGGACAGGCAGTTGAGGTCGGTGGGCACCACCACATTGGCGACGTTGCGATGCACGAACACCTCGCCGGGCTCCAGTCCGGTGATCTGGTTGGCGGGCACGCGTGAATCGCTGCAACCGATCCACATATAGCGAGGCTCCTGCTGCGACTTCAGCGCGGTAAAGAAGCCGGGGCGCTCGCGCTCCATCTGGGCAGCCCAGTCCCGGTTGTGCGCAAACAGGTGGTCGAGTTCGGTGCTCATGGCGCCTTACATCGTCTCGGCAAAGAGCTCGCGGCCAATCAGCATGCGGCGGATCTCGCTGGTGCCGGCGCCGATCTCATAGAGCTTGGCATCGCGCCACAGGCGCCCCAGTGGGTATTCGTTGATGTAGCCATTGCCGCCAAACACTTGGATGCCCTCGCCCGCCATCCAGGTGGCCTTCTCGGCGCACCAGAGAATGACCGAGGCGCAGTCCTTGCGCACCTGGCGCACATGTTCGGTGCCCAGCATGTCCAGATTTTTGCCCACCGTGTAGCAAAAGGCCCGCCCGGCTTGCAGCACGGTGTACATGTCGGCTACCTTGCCCTGGATCAATTGAAACTCGCCGATGCTCTGACCGAACTGCTTGCGGTCGTGGGTGTAGGGCACCACGTTGTCCATGACCGCTTGCATGATGCCGATCGGCCCGGCGGCGAGCACCGCGCGTTCGTAGTCCAGGCCCGACATCAGCACCTTGGCGCCGCCATTGACCGCGCCCAGCACGTTGGCCGCAGGCACCTCGACGTTCTGGAACACCAGCTCGCCGGTGTGGCTGCCTCGCATGCCGAGCTTGTCGAGTTTTTGTGCGATGGAAAAACCCTTCATGCCCTTTTCGACCAGGAAGGCGGTGACACCGCGCGCGCCCAACTCGGGCTCGGTCTTGGCATAGACCACCAGCGTGTCGGCGTCGGGGGCGTTGGTGATCCACATCTTGTTGCCATTGAGGACGTAGTAGCCGCCCTTGTCTTCGGCTTTGAGTTTCATGGAGATCACATCCGAGCCTGCACCCGACTCGCTCATGGCCAGTGCGCCCACATGCTCGCCGGAAATCAATTTAGGCAGGTACTTGTCTTTCTGGGCGGCGGTGCCATTGCGCTTGATCTGGTTGACGCACAGATTGGAGTGCGCCCCATACGACAGGCCCACCGAGGCCGAGGCGCGCGAGATTTCCTCCATCGCGATCATGTGGGCCAGGTAGCCCATGTTGGCGCCGCCATATTCCTCGGGCACGGTGATGCCCAGCACGCCCAAGTCGCCCATCTTGCGCCACAGGTCCATGGGGAACTGGTCGCTGTGGTCGATCTCGGCGGCGCGCGGTGCGATCTCGGCTTGTGCGAAATCACGCACGGCGTCACGCAGCGCGTCGATGTCCTCTCCGAGTTGGAAGTTCAGGCCTGGCAGGTTCATGCTTCTTTCTCCCTGGATCAATGAATCGGTCAGTGACGGATGCCTTCGCGGCCGGTCACGGTCATGAGGGTGGCCACCAGCGTGGCGATGAGTTTTTCGCCGCCCTGAGCGTCGACCGCCCAGGCCTGGCCTTCGGTGAAGGTGACGGTGCGCCCCGGCTTGATCACCTGACCCACCATGCGAAAGCGCTGGCCCTCGGCAGGCGCCATCAGATTGATCTTGAATTCGATGGTCAGCACACCGGCGTCGGCGGGCATGAGCGTGGCCGCCGCATAGCCGCAGGCCGAATCGAGCGCGGTGGCCACCATGCCCGCGTGCAAGAAGCCATGTTGCTGCGTCAGGCGCGTGGAAAAAGGCAGACCGATCACGACCCGCCCCGCCTCAACAGATTCGAGCGCCGCGCCGATCGTGTCCATGGCGGCCTGGCGCCCGAAGCTGGCGCGCACACGGGGGGCGAAGTCAGGGTCACGGGGCTCGAGGGCGGGGGGCATGGGGCGGTCCGATCAGAGGGCGGCGGGCAACGAGACGACAGCTTGCAGTTGACGTTTACGTAAACGTCAATTATGCCGCGACAGCCTTGCCCCGGGGTGCCTTGCCCGCGCGCGTCAGCAAGGCACGGGCTTCGCGTTCGTGAACCTTGACCTCTTCGAGGTTGGCCTCGAGGTCGGCCATCTGCTCCTCGAGCTGGCGCCGGTGCTGGGCCAGCACGTCCAGGAACTTGCGCAGCTGCGGGCCGGTGTCGCGCGGGCTGTCGTACATGTCGATGATCTCGCGCGCCTCCGACAGCGACAGCCCCAGCCGCTTGGCGCGCAGCGTGAGCTTCAGGCGGGTGCGGTCACGGGCGCTGTAGGTGCGGTTGCGCCCGCCGGGGCCGGTGCGCTGAGGCTGTAGCAACCCCATGTCCTCGTAAAAGCGCATCGCGCGCGTGGTGAGGTCGAATTCCTGGGCCAGGTCGCTGATGGAATAGGTCTGGGTCGCCATGACAGTGCAGTGATCAAAGAGGCTGGGCCGCCAGGCCGCCGGTGTGCTGCCTGCGACAGGGCGGCCAAGCGCCCCTGCCTAGAATGCGTGATTACATCTGACGTTTACGTCAACGTCAACGCCATGAATCCCTCCGAGCTCCAGCTCCATTACCCCCTGGGCGACCAGTTGCCCGCCGCCGGTACCACCGTGGAGGTCGCGCCTGGCGTGCGCTGGATCCGCATGGGCCTGCCCTTTGCGCTGGACCACATCAACCTCTGGCTGCTGCGGGACACGCTCGACGGCCGCGAGGGCTGGACGGTGGTCGATTGCTGCATCACGCGCGACGAGGCCAAGGCGCAATGGGAGCAGATCTTCGCGACGCAGTTAGAGGGGCTGCCCGTGCTGCGCGTGATCGTCACCCACATGCACCCGGACCACATCGGCCTGGCGCACTGGCTGTGCGAGCGCTGGAGCACACCCGCGCACCCGTGTCGCCTGTGGATCAGTGCTACCGACTACTACACGGCCCGCATCAACGCGCGCGGTGACACCAGCTTTGGCGGCGAAAGCGCCGCGCGGTTCTTCGCCGCCCATGGCCTGACCGATCCCCACTCGCTGGACCAGGTGCGTGCCCGCTCCGGTCATTACGCGACGATGGTGCCCAGGGTGCCAGACCACTTCCGACGGCTGCTGGACGGCGAGGTGATCGCCATCGGCGGGCGCGGCTGGCGCTGCATCAGCGGCTACGGCCACGCGCCCGAGCACATCGCGCTGTACTGCGCCCCCTTGGGCGTCCTGATCGCGGGCGACATGGTCTTGCCCCGCATTTCCACCAACGTCAGCGTGCACGACACCGAGCCCGAGGCCGATCCGCTGGCAGCTTTCCTCGCCTCGATCGACAAACTGGGCGCGCTGCCACCCGACACGCTGGTGTTGCCCTCGCACGGCAAGCCCTTCACCGGGCTGCAGGTGCGCATCGAGCAACTGCATGCCCACCACCGTGACCGGCTGGACGAAGTACTGGCCGCCTGCACCCAGGCGCCGGCCTCGGCGGCGGACATGCTGCCGGTCTTGTTCAAACGCAAGTTGGACCTGCACCAGACCACCTTCGCCATGGGCGAGGCGGTAGCCCACCTGCACACGCTGTGGCACGCGGGCAAGCTGCAGCGCACGCAAGACGCGCAAGGCGTCTGGCGCTTCGCTCCCGCCTAGCCGGCCTTGCGCCGGAACAGCCCCAGAAGGTGGCGGGCCACAGTGGCGGGTGAGTCGCGGCCACTCTGGTACCACATGAGGGCGCCATTGAGCGCGCCGAGCAAGCCCAATCGGAAGTAGCGGCGCTTGACGCCATCGGGCAGTTCCACGGCATCGGTCAAGCGGGAGAAGACCTTCTCGTAGCGATCACGCTCGGCGACGAGGGCCATACGCAGATGGTCGGTGTAGGTGCTGGACCAATCGGCCAACACAGTGGCAGCAGGACTCTCACGCCGCAACAGGGCTTCGAGATGCGCCACGCAGCCGGCCTCCAGGCGCTGCCAAGGGTCGGTTAACGGAGCGATCGCTTTTTCCACATCGGCGATAAAGCGATCCACCCCGGCGGCGTACACCGCGATGAACAATTCCTCCTTCGATCCGAAGTGGTGATAGAGCGACCCGTGAAGAATGCCGAAGGCCGCCGAGATGTCGCGCATCGAGGTCTTGGTGTAGCCACGTTCTCCGAACAGACGGGAGGCTTTTTCAATGAGTTCGGCGCGGCGATCCGGCGGGATCGTGGCGCTGGCGGCCTTTTGAGGCGTAGATTTTTTCATGCCTTGTTCCAGTAGGGCTCGCGCAGGATCCGCTTGAGGACCTTGCCCAGGGCATTGCGCGGGAACTCGTCGCGCGCCTCGATGGCAGACAGGCGCTGGTGCTTGGCCAGACGCTCATTGCACCACAGCACCATGGCGTCTGGATCGAATGTGACACCCGGCTTAAGGATCACCAGGCCCAGTGGCGATTCGCCCCAGCGCGCATGCGGCACGCCGATCACCGTGGCATCCAGGACATCGGGGTGCCCGCCCAGCACCTCTTCGAGATCGGCCGGGAAGATGTTGAAGCCGCCGGAGATGATCATGTCCTTCTTGCGGTCCACCAGGATCAGGTAGCCATCCTCGTCCTGCCGCCCGATGTCGCCGGAGCGGATAAAGCTGCGACCGCGCTCGTCGCGCCAGACCAGCTCGGACGTGGCGTCGGGCCGGCCGTGGTAGTGGGTCATCATGCCCGGGCCGTAACCGGCAATCTCGCCGACCTCCCCCGCCGGCAGCACACGTCCTTCATCCGACAAGATACGCACCTCGAAACCGAGCACCGGGGTACCCACCGTATCGAATTTCGCCTCGGGCGCACCAGGCTTGAGCATGGTGGCGAAGCCCTCGCTGAAGCCATAGAGCTCGATCAGCTTGTCACCAAAGCGCTCGATCACCTGCCGCTTCGTGTCGCGGCGCAGGGGCGAGCCGGCGCACAGCAGCACCTGCAGGCTGCTCAGGTCGCAAGATGGGTCATTTTCCTGAAGCAAGGCAATGTACTGCGCCGGCACCATAAAGCTGTGCGTGATGCGCTCGGCCGCCATCGTGCGTAGGAAAGCCCGGGGCTCGAAGGCCGGCATGACCACGCAGGTTCCACCGCTGAACAGGACGGGCAGCATCATGAGCCAGGTGCCGTTGGAGTACAGCGAGGTCGTGGTCAGGGCGCGGGAGCGGTCGCCAAAACCCATCTCGATCGCGTTGGAGACGGCCCAGTGCACCCGCGCCCGATGGCTTTGCACGATGCCCTTGGGCAGGCCGGTCGTGCCCGAGCTGTAGATGATGTTGAAGGGGTCGTCGTTGCGATAAACCACCTGGGGGGTCGTAGCCGGGCTGCCTGCGATGAAGTCCTGGAAATCCTGCCAGCCAGACGCCTCGCCGTGCACCACGACCCGGCCGGACGGCAGCAGATGCTGCAGACCGGACTGGCAAGGCGCCAGGCGCGTGATGAAGTCTGGCGTGGCGAACGCACGGATGGCGCCACTGTCGTTCAGAAGGGTCACCAGTTGCGGGCCCGTGAGCAAACCCGACAGGGGCACCACGCAGGCGCCCGCCTTGACGATGCCGAACATGACCTCGAGCATGTCGACCGAATTACCCATCATCACGGCCACCCGGTCCCCACGCTGTACGCCGGCGCCGAGCAAGGCGTTGGCAACCTGGTTGATCCGGTCGTCGAAGTCTCCCCAGAGCCGCCGCACCTCGCCGCAGACCACGGCTTCCTGATGACGCCTGAAGGCGCCGTGACGCGTCAAGATGTCGGGGATCGTGATGTCTGCGGGGTCAATCGATTGCATGAGGGCCTCCTGCCCGACTGTCTGTTGAATCCATCGCGCTGGCGAGCGGGGGCGGCGGCTGCTCGATGCGCCGCACGCCTGCACCGACATCGCGCATCAAGGACTGCGCGCCGTCGTCGACCATGCAGTCGCAAAAGAAGGTCCGCTCCAGGCCCTCGCGCTGGGCCGGCGACTCGCCTCGCAGGCCGCGCACCAGGGTCTTGATGTGGGCGCAGGCGCGGGCCGGACGCAGCAGGATCTGCCGGGCCAGCTCGCGGCCATGGGCGAGCGCATCGGGCACGCAGGCCTGAGCCAGGCCCAGGGCCACCACTTCTGCCGGTGCCAGCACTCGCCCCAGGAGCATGTATTCCATGGCCCGGCTTTCGCCAAGCAGGGCGGTGAGCGCCTGGGAGCCGCCCGCGCCAGGCAGCAGACCGAGATTGACCTCGGGCAGGCCCAGGGCGTAGTCGCCGTCCTGGACCACGCGCAGGTCACAGCCCAGAGCGAGCTCGAAGCCGCCGCCCATCGCAGTGCCGTTGAGGGCGGCGATGAAGATCAGCGGGCTGCGGCCGATCGCGTCAATCACCTCATGGATGCCCGCCCGGGGCACCAGGCGCTCGCGCGAGAAGGCCATCCCCCGCGCGCGCATGGCGCTCGCCCGCGCTTGGAGCACGGCGACGTCGTAGTGGCGGATGAAGACGCCCGGCTGCCCGCCGGTCACGATCACCACCCGGCCCTCAGGCCAGGCCGCCAGTCGCTGCATCACCTGCAGCAGCTCCTCCTCCATCGCCTCGTCCATCAGGCCCTGGTCGGGATTGAAGCAACGCACGATCGCCGTGGCGCCCTCGAAGTCCAGGGCGACGCGGGTGCCCGCCCAGTTGTTAGTATCCAGCGCCATGTTCGATCCAAAAGACGTACGGTCGCTCCAGGTGCCGGTGATCGCCGCGCCGATGTTCCTCGTGAGCGGCCCGGACCTGGTGGTGGAAGCGGCCAAGGCCGGTATCGTCGGCGCGTTTCCCACGCTCAATGCGCGGTCGCCGCAGATCCTGGATGCCTGGCTCGCAGACATCACCCGGCGCTGCCAGGGCGCGCCGGGCGGCTACGCGGCCAACCTGATCCTGCATGCCTCGAACGCGCGGCGCGACGACGACCTCGCCCTGGTGGTGAACCACCGGGTGCCCTGGGTGATCACCTCGGTCGGATCGCCCGTCACAGTGATCGAGCGCGTGCGGGCGTATGGCGGCCGGGTGCTCGCCGACGTGGCGACCATTCGCCATGCGCGCAAGGCCATCGACGCGGGCGTGGACCTGCTGGTGCTCCTGACGGCGGGCGCCGGCGGCAACACCGGCTGGCTCAATCCCTTTGCCTTCATCGAGGAAGTGCGTGGCTTCTGGGACGGCCCCCTGGCGGTTGCGGGCGGCATCACCACGGGCCGGCAGGTACGCGCTGCGCAGGTGGCCGGCGCCGATCTGGCTTATGTGGGCTCGCCCTTCATCGCCACGCACGAGAGCCTGGCCGAGACGGACTACAAGCAGGCCCTGTGCACCGCGGGCGCCGACGACATCGTCCTGACCGATGCCGTGACAGGCATCCCCGCCAACTTCCTGGCCGCCTCCCTGCGTGCGCAGGGCATCTTGCGGCCAGACGGCTCCTTGCTGCCCCGGGGCGCGGGTGACATCGCCAGCTGGAAGACCGCCTGGAGCGCCGGCCATGGCGTGGCCTCGATCCGTGAAGTCCGCCATGTCGGCGAGCGCGTGCACACCCTGCGCCAGGAATGGCTCGCGGCCCGCTGACCGGGGCCGGCTCATATGACGCGGTCCCGGCCCTGCCAGTAGCGGGCGCGTAGCTCGCGCTTGAGCACCTTGCCCGTCGCACTACGCGGCAGGGCCGCCACGAACTCGATGGCCTTGGGCGCGTTCAGGGCGCCCAGCTGCTCGCGCACCTGGTCCTGCAGCGCCGAGGCCTGCACCGACGCGCCGGGCTTGCACTCGATGACAGCGTGTACCGCCTCGCCCCACTTGTCGTCCGGAATACCGAACACACAGGCTTCCTGCACGGCCGGATGGGTCATGAGGCACTGCTCGACCCCGGCCGAGTACACATTGAACCCGCCGGTGATGATCACGTCCTTCTTGCGGTCCAGCAGCGTGATGCGTCCCTGGGCATCCACCGCGCCCACATCGCCGGTGTGGTACCAGCCGTGGCGATGCACGGCCTCGCTGGCGGCGGCGTCATCGAGGTAGGCGGCCTGGCTGACCCAGTCGCGCAGGACCACCTCGCCGGGTTCGCCTACATCGCACCACTGACCGTCCTCGCGCATAACGCGCACCTGCCGGCTGATCGCGGGCCCGCCAATCGAGCGTAAGACCGCCGAAGGCGCGGGCGCATCGCCGACCAGGTGCTCACTCGGCGACAAGGCGGTAATGGGGCCGATGGCCTCGGCCTGGCCGTACATGTTCATCATCACCGGACCGAAAACTTGGAGCGCCTCCTTGAGCGGTGCTTCGGCCATCGGCGCGGCCGCGTACACGAAGTGCTCCAGCGTGTCGTAACGGAAGCGGTCCCGCGCCGGGCTGGCCAGCAGCATGTAAATCACCGTGGGCGGCAGGAACAGGATCTGGATCCGCTCCGCCTCGAGGGTGCGCAGGATGGTCTGCGGATCGGCCTTGTCCAGCAGGACATGGGTGGAGCCCGTGAAGGTCAGCGCGAAGATGAAGGTGCCCGCGAAATGCGTCATCGGCGCCACCACCAGGTGGCGCTTGGGCGCATGCACGCGCATCGCAAACAGCATGTCCATGCTGGTGACGTAGTTGGACAAGTGGGTGTGCATCACCCCCCTGGAGGCACCGGTGGTGCCGCTGGTCGAATAAAGCGTCCAGGGCGCAAGCGGGTCGTTGACGGTATCGGCCGCGCGCTGGCCCTCCGGGGCCATCCAGTCTTCGAGGCGCAGCAGCCCGTCTTCTTCGCGGTCGAGGCAGCACCAGGGCTGCAAGCCGGGCAACTCGGCCCTCACCCGCGCCGCCAGCTCCGACACTTCGCTGTGGTGCACCAGGGCGGTGGGGCGATGCCGCTTCAAGATGGCCGCGTTCATCGCTGCGCTGTTCCTGACGTTAACTGGCACCAGCACCGCGCCCGCCCGCCACACGCCGTACATAAACAGCAGGCCGCGCCAGTCGTTAGGGGACAGGAAGGCGACGCGGGTGCCTGGGGCCACGCCCATCGCCTGGATGCGTGCGGCGATGCGGTGGGTGATCGCCACGGCCTGCGCGTAGCTCACTGCTACATCGCCTTGAACCACGAAGTGCGTGTCCGGGTTGGCATGAGCCGCCCGATCCAGGGCATCGATCGCGCGCATGCGCTTGCCTCCTTGGTGTCGCCGCCTCAGTCCATCCAGGCCGGCAGTTGCGTGGCAATGGACGGGAATGCGATTAGCAGGGCCAGGATCACCGCCTCCATCACCAGGAAGGGAACGATGCCTTTGAAGAGTTCACGCGAAGTCAACTCGCCCCGGGCCGCGGACAGCACCGCGAACAGGTTCAACCCGACGGGGGGTGTGATCGCCGCGATCTCGATCAGCTTGATCACCAGTACCCCGAACCAGATGCCATCAATGCCCAGCGCCTTGGAAATCGGGTAGAGGAAGGGCAAGGTGATGACCATGAGCGAGACGCTGTCGACAAAGCAGCCCAGCACCAGGAACAGGACTAGCACCATCGTGATGAACATCGCGGCTGTCAGTTCGACCGACATCACGAAGGTCTTGAGCTCCCCGATAAAGCCGCTGATCAGAAGGAATCGGCTGAACAGCAGGCCCGCCATCACGATGAGGAACAGTACCGCTGAAATCCGGGCGCTCTCGATCAGGCTGTCCCAGAGAGCGCCGCGCGGGAGGCGGCGGCTGGATAACGCGATCACCAGCACGCCGGCCGCGCCCACCGCGCCAGCCGCCGAGGGCGGGAAGACGCCCGCATAGATGCCGCCCAGGACCAGGCCGATCAGCAGAAACACCGTCCAGGTGTTGGAGACGGCCTTGAGCTTGTCCTTGAGTGTGAAGCGCTCCGCGATCAGGGGCGCCCACTCCGGCCGGAAGATCAGCATCAGCCGAATCCCCACCAGGTAACCGGCCGCGGTCAGCAGGCCGGGAAAGATGCCCGCAATCAGCAGCTTGCCCACGGGCTCGCCTGTCAGCACCGCGTACAGCACCATCGCAATGGACGGCGGGATCAGCCCCGCCAACGTACCGGCAGCGGCCACGCAACCGGCCGAGACGCCGCGGTTGTAGCCGTAGCGGGTCATCTCCGGCAGGGCCATGCGGGTGAAGATGCTGGCCGCAACAGTGGTCGAGCCAGAGATCGCAGCGAACATGGCCTGGGCCATTACCGTGGCCATCATCAGGCTGCCCCGGATGCGGCTGGTCAGCTTGAACGCTGCCGCGTACAGGTCGGTGATGATGCCCGCCCGCGAGGCCAGGGCGCCCATCAGCACGAACATCGGTACGACCGCGAAGTTGTAGTCACTGGCGAAGGCATAGGGCAGCGACTGCAGCGTAGACAGCAGGAACACCGGTCCGATCGCGACGTAGATCCCGACGATGGCGACGGCACCGATCGCATAGGCCACCGGCACGCCCAAGGCCAGCAGCACGATCATGGCAGCAAAGCCCCAGAGGCCCGTGCTCACGTCGACTCCCCGGCGGCGGTGGCTCGCGCGGGCCTGAGCTTCTGGATGAGTTGTGCAAGCAGGGTCAGCACGCACAGGCTCGCACCGACCGCGCAGGCGAGCTTCCAGGGCCAGACCGGAAAGCCGGAGGTGTCAGCGGAGGCCTCGAGGATCATCAGGCTCTTGAGGGCCTGCTGCCACAGACCGTAGGCGATGAGCCCGATCACCAGACTGCCGCAGAGCAGTGCGGCGACATCGCGGAGCCGGAGAAAGGCCGGCCCCATCTGCGGCTCCAGCAGGTCAACCCGGATGTGCTCGGATGCGCGCTGCACGGGCCCGCAGGCCAAGAAGATGCAGCTGGCCAGCAAGGTGCCAGACAACTCCACCTTGAACGACAGGAAAAATCCAACCGTATGACCCATCACAATGTCCAGGGCGCCCACGAACATCATGAGAAACACGGCGCTCGCGCATACGGCGAGCGCCGCTTTTTCGATCCACTGCGCCAGAGCGGCTATCACAGGGTGTGACGGGGCCGAGCCAACGCCTCAGTTACGCGCATTGGCGAAGCTCTGCGCGGCCTTGCGCTGCAGCGGGATCAGTTCCTTGATCTTCTCGCCCTGGCCGGCCTTGGTCGAGCGGTCAATCCAGATCTCGATCATGTCAGGTGCGCGGGAGATAAAGGCGGGCAGGTCGCGCATCGCGACCGTACTTCCACCGGTGGCCGTGAACTTCTGCATGGCATCAGCTTCCACCTTGGGCAGCGCAGCCAGGTCGCGTTGCATCGCTTCCTGTGCGACCTGCGTGAACAGCGTCTGCACCGAACGGGGCCAGGCGTTGAAGGTCCGGGCAGGCACGTACATCTGGAAGGTGGTGAAGGCACCGGTGTTCAGGTCGGACAGGAAGGGCGCGACCTTCTGCAGGTCGGCGAAGGGCGTCCACTCGATGGGGCCGAAGTTGCAATCCAGCGTGCCGCGCTGCAGGCCCTCGCGGATTTCTGTGGCTTGGACGCGGGTGGGCACCATGCCGTACGCCTCCATCCAGATCGGCACGAATGCGCCACCAACCGCACGCACCTTCAGGCCGCGCAGGTCGGCGGAGGTGTTGATCGGCTTGTTACACAGCAGCTTGTAGGCGGTGGGCACCGTCCACTTGATGACCCTGAGGTTTTGCGAAGCCAGTTCGTCCGTCACCGTCTTGGTGGCGTAGCTGTCGCGTGCGAGCTCGTAGGCGGTCTTCGCATCGGCCGAGACCCGATTGAGCAAGCCTGCGGAGACCGAGGTCAGCGGCAGTTCGGCGGCATGCACGGCCTGCGCGAACACGCCGATGTCGACGGCGCCGTTGGTGACGAGGTTCTTGATCTCGGTCAGTCCGCCGAGCTGGCCGGACCAGAAGATCTGGATCTTGATTTTGCCGCCCGAGCGACGCTCGACCTCCTCGGCGAACCACTTGTCCCACTCGGCGCCCGGAAAAGTTTGCGCCAGCGGATGCGCCATCTTCAGCGACATCGTCGGGTAGTCCTGCGCATGGACTGGCAACGAAAACGCCATCGCGGCGAGGCTCATCAGGAGAAATTTTTTCATCGGCAACTCCAGTCTGTTCGCGGATCGACCACGGAGCGGACATCGCTCCTTGCGTCATGATCCTAGCCAGTGATCTGCAACAAAACAATCGTTTGGTTGTGCGCTGATTTAGGGGTTTTCCCGCGCCGACCCCACACGCGCTCCCGTCCTCGTTCCACGGTGCCGCCGACGCTCAACGACGCAGCACAATCACGGAGCAGGCCGCCTCGTCGAAACCGATCACGCCGCCGCCGTTTTCGGCCAGCGCGATGTCAGCCCCTACCGCCTGCCGCTCGCCGCACTCGCCGCGCAATTGGGCCACCAGTTCATAGACCATCGACAGGCCCGTGGCCCCCACCGGATGGCCCTTGGAGACCAGACCGCCCGAGAGGTTGATCGGCACTTCGCCGCCGATCGCGGTGGCGCCGCTACCGACATAGGCGCCGCCCTCGCCTCGCGCGCAAAAGCCCAGCATCTCGGCTTGATAGATCTCGCAGAAAGAGGTCGCGTCGTGCACCTCGGCCACGTCGATGTCTGCCGGCACCAGGTCCGCCTTGGCGTAGGCCTTCTTCGCCGCCAGGTGCGACAGGCCCGGCTCGTCCAGGTCGCGGTACTTGCCCCCGGTCAGGACGCTGGCGCCGACGCGGACGGCGCGCTCCTGGGCCCGTGGGGGCAGATCGCGCAGAAAACGCTCAGAGCACAGCAAGGCGGCAGCGGCACCATCCCCCACGGGGGAGCACATGGAACGCGTGAGGGGCCAGCTGACCTCGCGATCGGCCAGCACCTGCTCGGGCGACACCGTGAAGCGGTACTGGGCCTTGGGATTGAGCGCACCCATAGCGTGATTCTTGGACGCTGCGTAGGCGATCTGCTCTCGAGTCGTGCCGAAAGTCTTCATGTGATAGGCGGCCTGCATGGCGTAGGTGTCCATGAACAGGGTGCCGCCGCCTGCGTTGACCTGGAAGGGCTTGCCCGATCGTTCGCCGGCGTCCCGGTAATAGGCCTGCCACTCCTGCGGATCGAACTGGTCGATGCCGCCTTCGAAGATCTCCAGCGTGCGCGCGGCATCGCCGGGGAAGAAGGTCTTCTCCACGCCGATCGCCAGCGACAGCTCCGACTCGCCCGACAGGATGTCCTTGTAGGCACCATGAAAGGCCATCGAGGCCGTGGCGCACCCGCCCTCCACGTTGATCAAAGGCACTCGCTGCGGGAACAGGCCTTCGCGCACCAGCGGCGTGAAACAGACCTGCCCGCGGATGTTGCGCTGGCCGAAGGTGCCCATACCGCAGTTGCCGAACCAGGCCTGCTCGATCTGCTGGGCCAGGTCGACGCCGGTGTCCGCCACCACCTCGGTGTAGGCCTGGCGAGTGAGGTCCTTGAAGGTCTTGTCTGGCTGCTTACCGAAAGCGGTGCAGGACACACCGATCACATACACGTCTTGCATCGGGACTTCTCCTTGGGAGCGATGGCGTTACTGCAGGACAAGCGGAAGGCTCGACGGCCCGCGCATCACCAGGGCATCGATCCAGTGGACATCACCCGGGCCCAGCCGCATCGAGGAAAAACCCGATACCAGGGCGCCCAGGCAGACCTTGGCCTCCAGCCGCGCCAGGGGCGCGCCCAGGCAGAAGTGCAGGCCTTGACCGAAGGTCAGGTGGCGGTTGGGAGAACGCTCAATATCCAGCACATGCGGACGCTCGAACCGGCGCGGATCGCGGTTGGCCGCGTTGATCATGGCGAACACCCGGTCGCCGGCTCGCAGGGCCTTGCCATGCAGCTCGTGGTCGACGGCCACCACCCGCGCGATGCTGTTGCTGGGCCCGTCGTAGCGCAGAAACTCCTCAACGGCCGAATCGATCAGCTCCGGCTTGTCACGCAGTAATTGCTGCTGCTCGGGATACTCCAGCATCGCCACCACCGCGCTGCCCAGCAAGTTGGTCGTGGTCTCATGACCGCCGAACAGCACCAGCATGCACATGGCGATCAGCTCGTCTTCGCTGAGCCCACCCTGGTCATCCCGAGCCAGCAGCATCTTGGAGATCACGTCGTCGCCGAGCTGGCCGCGGCGCTGCGCGATCAGGCTGCGAAAGTAAGCCGACATCTGGTCTGCGCCCGAGCGGGCCTTGCGGTACTTGTCCTCGTCGGCGCGCGAGGTGCCGATAAAGAGGCGCAGGTCGTCCGACCACTCCTTGATCATCCGGAAGTCAGCGCGCGGGACACCCATCATGTCCAGGATCACGTAGGCAGGTAGCAAGACGGCCACCTCCTGCATGAAGTCAAAGGGCTGTCCGTGCGGCAGCTCGGCATACAGGTCGTCGACTGTGCGGCGGATCTGCGGCGCAAGCGACTGGACCATTGGCATGGAGAACACGCCGTTCATCATCTTTCGCAGGCGGGTGTGCTCCGGCGGCGCCTTGAATACCAGCCACTCGTTCAGGTAGCGCATCACGCCCGACAGGATCTCGCGCCGGTCATCGCGCTGCGCCTCGTAAAACGGACGCAGGCGGTCCGAGGACATGGTGGGCGACAAGGCCACCTGGCGCACGTCGTCATAGCGCGTGATGATCCAGCTGCGGATGGCTTGACTCCAATGAATCGGATCGTGCTCCTGCAAGGCCTCGTACAAGGGAAACGGATTTCTCCGGATCGCCTCATCAGTCGGGTCGTAGACGAGTGTGGGGGTCATGAATCCTGCACCTAGGCACCAGGCACGAGCCTAGCAGACCCCTTATAACCAAACAAGTGGTTGGTTGGTGTCAAGTTCAGGGTTTTCCCGCGGCGCCGGTCAGTCGCGCCAGCCACGCGCCGGTCAGCAGCACCTTCCCTGTCCGGTGCGGCGCGTCTGCACACGCCAGGGCCTGTGTCACCTGGCCCAGATCGAAGGTCTGCTGCACCGCCATCCGCAGCGTGCCGTCGGCGATCCCCTGCAGCAGTTCGGGCATCGCGGTCTTGGCGACGGCGCGGTTCGCTGGGTCGGCAAACCAGCTGGCGAGCCAGAAGCCGCGGACTGACACTGACCGGAAGACCAGGTCCTCAGGCGCGACCTCGCTGGGCTTTTGGCTCAGGAGCCCATACACCGCCACCTGCCCACCCGAATCGACCGCCGCCGCGAGCCGACGGGTCGACTCGCCGGCCACCGCATCCAGCGCCAGGGGAATGCGGCGCCCGTCCGCCAAGGCCTGCACACGCTGGGCAAACGCCGACGCCGACAGGCCCTCGTCCACGATCCAGTACTCGTCACCCAACCGGACACTGTCCACCGCCTGCGCCCGTCGCACGACGTTGATCACACGAATCCCCATCCGGGCTGCGAGCTGGCGCACGCACTGCCCAACGGCCGAATTCGCCGCGTTCTGCAGCAGGCACGCATCACCCTCGAGGGCCACGATGCCGCGCAGGAGCACCCAGGCGGTCATCGGGTTCGCACTGAGCATGGCGCACTGAAATACATCCACGTCCCCCTCGACCGGGAACACCTGCCGGCTGGAGAGCACGCGTTCATCGCGCCAAGTTCCACCCGGCGCCAGCGGGATGACCAGCTCACCGACTCGGGGCGTATCGACATCGGGCGCAACCGCCAAGACGATGGCCACGCCTTCATGGCCCGGCGTGTAGGGCAGTGGAGGCTGCACGCCGTAACGTCCGTCGATCTGCAGCAGGTCGGCCGGATGCACGGTCATCGCCAGCAAGCCGACCCGGATCTGCCCCGGCCCGAGTGGCCCGACCGAATCCGGGCAGAGGCCGACACGCTGTTCGCGCGGCAGGTCGTGTGCGTAGCCGGACACCTCCACGCGCCGGGCCGGCAGCACCGTGTACGCGGGAATGTCTTGGATTCGCAAGGAGGATCTGCGCATAGGTGAACCCCACCCGCTACCAAGTCGGCAGCGATTCGTCTTTGAGTTGACCGCGCAGCTGCGCGTAATCGGGCACCACGGTGCCCACCGTGTCCCAAAAGCGCGGGCTGTGGTCCATCACCCGCAGGTGACTCAACTCGTGGGCCACCACATAGTCGATCACCGGCATCCGAAAATGAATCAGGCGCCAATTCAGGCGGATCGATCCGTCGGCGCTGGCTGTGCCCCAGCGGGTGCTGGCGCTGCTCAGACTGAGCTTCTTCCACTGCACGCCCAGAAGCGGGGCGAAGTGCTGCAGGCGTTCCGTGAACACGCGCTTGGCCTGCCGCATCAACCAGGCCTGCACCGCGTCGCGGATCTGGGCTTCGGTCGCCAGATGCGACAGCCCCAGATGCAGGGTCAGGCTCGGCACACCGGGTAAGGCATCGGGCGCCGTGTGCAGCATGCCGCCGCCCTTGGAATCTTGGCGCGGATCGAGCACCACGATGACGGTCTCGCCCAGAAAGGGGAAGGCCGCGCCATCGCGCCATTGAATGCGCGCGGTCTCGATGCGTTCACCCCGCACGCGCATTTCGTCCAGCTTTTTCAAGATCCAGGCGGACTTGGACTGCAGGGCCGACTCCACCTCGTACAGAGGCACCCACTTGGGCGCGCTCACCGTCAGGCCCTCGGGGCCCACCATGAAGCCGATGTTGCGACGACGGCCCCGCCGAAATTCATACGCGACGCGCGTGGTCCCCAGTACCGCCTGGCGGTTGGCGCGGGGGTGATCAAACTGCGCTGGCGTCAGCACACGGTCCAGGGGTTCGGCGGGCGGGCTGGTCGCTGGCGCGCGCACGGGCGCACGTTCGGCGACGGGCGCAGCCGCCTTCGGGGCGGGCGCCGGCGAATCGAACAGGTCAAGCGCGAGTTGAAGGAACCTGTTCATCGGTCTGCGCCGTAGGGTATGCCTCGGGGTCGAGTCGTCGCATCTCGGACTCGATCCACGCCTGAACTTCACGCATCAATTCGTCAGCGTCACGGCCTTCGCTGGGAATGGGCTGGCCGATCGACACATCAACGATGCCCGATCGCTTGATCAGGGCCTTGCGCGGCCAGCACTTGGCCGAGGTCACGGCGATCGGAATCACCGGCGCGCCCGTGGCAATGGCCAGGCGCGTGCCGCCCGTCTTGTAGTTGCCGACTTCACCGCGAGGAATGCGGGTGCCCTCGGGAAACATGATCACCCAGATGCCCTGCGCCAGCAGACGCTGGCCCTGTTCGACCACCTTGTTGAAGGCCTGCGCGCGCTGGCTGCGATCGATGTGAACCATATCGAGCCGGCGCATCGCCCAGCCGAAAAACGGCACATGGAGCAACTCGCGCTTGAACACATAGGCCAGCGGATGCGGCATCAGCGTGGGCATGAGGAAGGTCTCGAACGTCGACTGGTGCTTGACCAGCAAGACCGCGGGGCTGCCGTCACCGGGCGGCAGGTGCTCCATGCCGGTCACGCGCACCCGCATCCCCAGGATCCAGCGCGCGCTGCTCACGCAGCCTCGCAACCACCAAGTCGCGAGCCAATACAGGGGCGCACCGCGCGTGAAGAACGATGCCACGATCACGAGGGTGGCCCAGACCGCCAGCGAAGCCCCCATCCACAGGCCATGCACCACCGAACGGATCACGTTCAGCATGGTCAGCGCGCGCCCGCAGCGCGGGAGATCAGGTGCTCGGCGAAGGCGCCCAGGTCCTCGTGCACGCGCGTGGCTGCCGGAAAAGTCTCGGGCAAGGCGCGCCCGCGATAGCCCGCGCCCTTGCCCGTGAGCACCAGATGCGGCTCGCAGCCGACGGCGATGCCCGCTTGCAGGTCACGCAATTGGTCGCCCACCACCGGCATGCCATGCAGGTCCACACCGAAACGCTCGCCGATTTGTTCGAACAAGCCAGGCAGCGGCTTGCGGCAGTTGCAAGCATCGTCCGGGGTGTGCGGGCAATAGAACACCGCATCGACCCGCCCGCCCTGCGCCGCCAGCAGCTTGTGCATCTTGGCGTTCATGGCGTTCAGGGCCGCCACGTCAAACAGCCCCCGACCCAGACCCGCTTGATTGGTCGCCACCACCACATGCCAGCCCGCGTGATTCAAGCGCGCAATCGCCTCGATCGCGCCAGGCAGGGGCTCCCACTCGGCCGCCGACTTGATGTACTCCTGGCTGTCGGCATTGATGGTGCCGTCGCGATCGAGGATGACTAACTTCATGCAGCCAGCCGCGATAGATCGGCCACCCGGTTCATCGCCCGGTGCAGCAGTGCCAGCAGGCCCAGGCGGTTCAGTCGCAGGTCGGCTTCCTCAGCGTTGACCATCACGCCATCAAAGAACGCATCGACCGGCGCGCGCAGCGCCGCGAGCATCTGCAAAGAGCCGGTGTAGTCGCCCGCCTGAAACTTCGCATCGGCCTGCGGCACGAGCTGGCCCACTGCCGCGTGTAGCGCCTTCTCGGCCTCCTCTTTGAGGAGGGCCGGGTTCACATGGGCGTCGGCGCGCTCGGCTTTTTTCAGGATGTTGGCAATGCGCTTGTTGGCAGCCGCCAGCGAAGGCGCCTCGGGCAGCGCCGCGAAGGCGCGCACCGCGGCGAGTCGCTTGGCCACGTCGCCCAGACGTTGCGGCTGCAGGGCCAGCACCGCGTCCACTTCCTGGGCGCTGTAGCCCTGCTCGCGCAGCAGACCCGCCAGTCGCTCGTAGACAAACGTGGACAACTGCCCCAGCGCCTCGGGCGCGGCCTGCGGAAACAGCGCCATCGCCGACCCGAGCAGCTCGCCCAGGGCCAGCGGCAGATCACGCTCCATCAGCATGCGCACGATGCCCAGCGCGTGACGACGCAGCGCGAAAGGATCCTTGTCGCCGGTGGGCAACTGGCCGATGGCAAACAGGCCTGCCAGGGTCTCGAGCTTGTCGGCCAGGGCAACGACCAAGCCCGTGGCGTGTCGGGGCAATGCGTCGCCGGCGAAACGCGGCTTGTAGTGGTCTTCAATCGCGTCGGCGATTTCGGCGGGCAGGCCGTCGGCCTGCGCGTAGTAGCGGCCCATGATGCCTTGCAGCTCGGGGAACTCGCCCACCATGTCGGTGAGCAGGTCGGCCTTGGCCAGGTGGGCCGCCTGATCGGCGTGCTGCGCCAGGGCGTCATCGCCCAATTGGGCGCCGATCAAACGGGCCAGCGCGCGCACGCGCTCGGTGCGCTCGCCCTGTGTGCCCAGTTTGTTGTGATAGACCACCTTGGCCAGACCGGCCACGCGCGAGGTCAGCGACTTCTTGCGGTCTTGATCAAAGAAGAACTTGGCATCGGCCAGACGCGGACGCACCACGCGCTCGTTGCCGCCGGTCACCGCGCTGGCGTCGGCCGGACAGATATTGCTCACGACCAGGAACTGGTGGGTCAGGCGCCCCGACGCATCGAGCAGCGGGAAGTATTTCTGGTTGGCCTTCATCGTGAGGATGAGGCATTCCTGCGGCACGTCCAGGAACTGCTTCTCGAACTGACACAGAAGCACATTCGGGCGCTCGACGAGTGCAGTCACTTCATCGAGCAGCGCCTCGTCGTCGATCGGCCGCACACCGCCACCCACCTTCGCCGCGGCTGCAGCCAGCTGGCGCGCGATCTCGGCGCGTCGGGCCTCGAAGCTGGCGATCACGGCGCCGTCGCGTGCCAGCGTTTCCGCATACGCATCGGCATGGGCCAGCGTCACTTCGGGCTTGGCCGCTTCGAAGCGGTGGCCGCGGGTGGTGTTGCCAGCGGTGAGCCCTAGCGCCTGCACCGGCACGATGGTGGCGCCATGCAGCGCCAGCAGCGAATGCGCAGGCCGCACGAACTTCACATCGGTCCAACCATCGGTCAATTGATAGGTCATGACCTTGGGGATCGGTAGCTTGGCAATCGCCTCGGCCAGTGCCTTTTGCAGGCCCTCGGCCAGCGTCGCGCCGCGCACCTGGCTGTCGTAGAACAAGGCTTCAGCCTTGCCATCGAGCGCACGCCGCAGCGATGCCGCCACCGAGGCATCCGCCCCCAGCGACTGCAGCTTCTTGACCAGGGCAGGCGTGGGCGCGCCGGCGGCGTCCAGGCCCACGCTGACCGGCATCAGCTTGTGCGACACCGACTTGTCTGCGGCTTGCGAGGCCACAGCGGTCACATGGGCTGCAAGTCGGCGCGGAGAGGCAAAGGCGGTGAGGGTGGCGCCGGCTGTCGCCAGCCCCTGGGCCTGCAGTTGCTCGAGCAGCACGTCGGCAAAGGCCTGGCCCAGTTTCTTCAGGGCCTTCGGCGGCAGCTCCTCGACGAAAAGTTCGACGAGCAGGTTCTGTGAATTTGCCATGGTGCTCAGGCCGCCTTCTTCTGAAGTTCGGCCACCCACTCGCGCGGCGCCATCGGAAAGCCCAGTCGCTCGCGGCTCTCGTAGTAGCTCTGGGCCACGCTGCGTGCCAGGTTGCGGATGCGACCGATGTAGGCCGCGCGTTCGGTCACGCTGATCGCGCCGCGCGCATCGAGCAGGTTGAAGCTATGCGCCGCCTTGAGCACCTGCTCGTAGGCGGGCAGGGCCAGCTGCTGCTCCATCAGGTGCTTGGCCTGCTTCTCGTGGGCGGCGAAGGCGGTGAAGAGAAACTCCGCGTCGCTGTGCTCGAAGTTGTAGGCCGACTGCTCTTTCTCGTTTTGCAGGTACACGTCACCGTAGGACAGGCTGTCCGTCCACTTCAAGTCGTAGACGTTCTCGACGCCCTGCAGGTACATGGCCAGACGCTCCAGGCCATAGGTGATCTCGCCGGTGATCGGCTTGCAATCGATGCCGCCCACCTGCTGGAAGTAGGTGAACTGCGTCACCTCCATGCCGTTCAACCAAACCTCCCAGCCCAGACCCCAGGCGCCCAGCGTGGGGTTCTCCCAGTCGTCTTCGACGAAGCGGATGTCGTTCTTCTTCAAATCAAAGCCCAGGGCTTCCAGCGATCCGAGATACAGCTCCAGGATGTTGGCCGGCGCGGGCTTGAGCACCACCTGGTACTGGTAGTAGTGCTGAAGGCGGTTGGGGTTCTCGCCGTAGCGGCCGTCCTTGGGGCGGCGACTGGGCTGCACATAGGCGGCCTTCCAGGGCTCAGGGCCGAGCGCGCGCAGGAAGGTGGCGGTGTGCGAGGTGCCGGCGCCAACCTCCATGTCATAGGGCTGCAACAGGGCGCAACCCTGGCGGTCCCAATAGGACTGCAGCGTCAAGATGATTTGCTGGAAGGTGAGCATCCCCCGATTTTACGGGGGCAGACGAGCTTGATCAGGCCCGCCGGCCTCTCCATTCAAGCGCCATCACCCCGAAAAAAACAAGCAGTGCCAGAACCCACAGCGGTCCCAGGCCCCAGGCCGAGGCCCAACGGGCAAAGGGGGTCCGGCCGGTGTAGCCCTGCACCGGGCCTTCGAGCACGCCGCGGGTGTGTCGCGCCAGCATCTGGGTCACCTGCCCCTGGGCATCGATCACGGCGGTCGCACCGGTGTTGGTGGCGCGGATCATGGGTCGTCGCAGCTCCAGGGCCCGCATGCGGCTGATCTGCAAATGCTGGTCGATCGCCACGCTGTTGCCAAACCAGGCGATGTTGCTCACGTTCACCATCACGGTGGGCGCCTGGGACGGGTCGGCGAAGCGCCGTGCGAGCTCCTCGCCAAACAGGTCCTCGTAGCAGACATTGGGCGCCAGGCGCTGGTCGCGCCACACGAAGGACGGCTGGCTGACCCCGCCTCGGTCGAAGTCCCCCAGCGGAATATTCATCAGGTCGGTGAACCAGCGAAACAGCGGGGGAATGAACTCGCCAAAGGGCACGAGATGGTGCTTGTCATAGCGGTAGGGCGCATCTCCCGCGCCCAAACCGATCACCGAGTTGGTGTAACCCGCTGCAAAACTGCCCAGAGGCATTCCGATCAAGGCGGCCTGGTTCGCGCTGCGCAAATGCGCGGCGATCGATTCCACATAGCCCGCAGGCAACTGGCTGGGAAGCAGCGGAATGGCGGTCTCGGGCGCGACCACCAGACTGGCGGTGCTAGCGCGCAGAGCCTGTGCATAGCCTTCCAACGCCATGGGAATGCCCGCGCCAGGTTGAAACTTTTCGTCCTGCGGGATGTTGCCCTGGATCAGGGCCACCGACAGAGGCTCGCCCGTCGGCCGGGTGTCGCCCGCGGGCACGATGTGGGCGGCGGCGACGATCACGCCCCACACCAGACCCGCCAGGCCCAGAGGCAGCAAGCGGCGGCGGGCATGGGACGCGCGCGGCGCCACGGCCCACGCAGCCAGAGAGGCCAGCAGGCTCGCTGCAAGCGCGCTGGCCAGACCGATGCCATACACGCCCACCCAAGGCGCCAGCGCCGCCAGCGGTCCGTCGACATGCGCATAGCCGCCAGCGCCCCACGGAAATCCGGTGAACCAGACACCGCGCATCAACTCCGCCAACAACCAGGTGGCGCCAAAGACCGCCGCAGCCGAAAGCGGCCCCGCGCGCCCGCAGCGCCAGGTCCAGGCGGCGGCCAAGGCGTAATACAGGCCCAGTGCCGCGGCCAGTAACCCCGCCGCGATCACCGCCAGCGGCGCGGCCAAGCCGCCGTACACGTGCATGGAGATGAACAGCCACCACCAGGTGCCCGCCAGCCAAGCGATGGCAAACAGCCAACCGACAAGCGCAGCACGTCGCGCGCTGGCCTGCTGGTGCAAGACGCCGGTCAGCAGGGCCAGCGACAGCAGTTGCAGCCACCACAGGGGCTGGCCCGTCCAGGGGGTGGCGATGGCGATGGCTTGGGCTACGCCTGCGGCGACGGCCAGAAGCGCCGCGCCCCAGGGAAACGCCTCGCGGCGCGCCTCGAACAGACTCAAGCGGTCTTGCCGCCGCTTTCGACCGGCGACACCTTGAACCAGCGAACCGCGCCGCCCTTGGTGTGCAGCACCACGAACTGCAAGCCACCGAGCACGAGGCGCTCACCGCGCTTGGGCACATGGCCCATGGCGTGCGCGATCAGCCCGCCCACGGTCTCGAATTTCGGGTCGTCGTCCTCATCGCCCTCGGGCGCCAGCGTCACGCCGAAGGCCTCGTTCACACGCTCGATGCTGGTGTCGCCACTCACGCGGTAGGTGCGATCGGCCAGCGCGAAGATGTCGCCCTCGTCTTCGTCGATGTCGAACTCGTCCTCGATCTCGCCCACGATCTGTTCGAGCACGTCTTCGATGGTGATCAGGCCGGCGATGCGGCCAAACTCGTCGACCACCACCGCCAGGTGGTTGCGGTTGCCCCGAAATTCACGCAGCAGATCGTTCAGGCCCTTGCTCTCGGGCACGAAGGACACCGGACGCAGCAGCGCCCGGATATTGAGCTCAGGCGCACGCTGCAGCTTCAGAAGATCTTTGGCCAGCAAGATGCCGATGATGTTCTCGCGGTCGCCCTCGAACACCGGGAAGCGCGAGTGCGCGGTCTCGATCACCCCGTGCAGCAGTTCCTCGTAGGGGGAGTCGATGTTGATCAGGTCCATGCGCGGGGCCGCCACCATCACATCGCCCGCCGTGAGGTCGGCCAGGCGGATCACGCCTTCGAGCATCACCCGGGACTCGGGGCCGATGACGTCCTTGTCTTCGGCGTCCGCCAGGGTTTCGATCAGTTCAGCCCGTGAATCCGGGCCGGGGTGGATGAATTCGGCCAGCTTCTGCAAAAACGTGCGCTTGTCTTCCTTCTCAGAGGAAGCGCGCGCAGGGTGGGGGTCGGACACAGCCGGGGGGTGCAGGACGTGCGGTCGTTGGGAGGCGCATAGGATAGCCCAAACCCCTACGCCGCTTGGCGCGTAGGCTCATACCGGCAAGGCCGTCGTGCCCTTGACGCGATCCAGGACAAAGCTGGTCTTGCAGTCCTCGACGCTGGGGTGTTTGAGCAGCGTGTCCATGATGAAGCGGCTGTAGTGCGCCATGTCTTGCACCACCACCCGCAGCAGGTAATCCATCTCGCCGGTCAGGGCGGCGCACTCCACCACCTCGGGCCAGGTCTGCACGCTGGCGCGGAACTGGTCCATCGGATTTCGCTTGTGGCGCTCGGTGAGTTTTTCCAGGCGCACGTTCAGGTAGGCGGTCAGGCCCAGCCCCACCGCCTCCGGGCGCACCAGGGCCACATAGCGGTCGATCACGCCCACCTCCTCGAGCCGCTTGACCCGCCGCAGCACGGCGCTGGCCGACAGGCCCACCGCCGCCCCGATCACGTCGTAGGTCTCGCGGCCATTGGCCTGCAGCCGGGCCAGGATGGCGCGGTCCAATTTGTCGAATTCGGCAGCGGGCATGGCAAGGTCAAACGGCAGATTGATGGTCCAGGAGGGATTTACACGCAATAAAGCTGCGCATTTATAACTCGAAGCGCCCAATAAATTGACAAAATTGCAGGCTGCCAGTCCTAGAGTCTGTGCCTATTGCGACACGTACAGGAGACCCGCATGGCCACTCAGCGCGCCCACGCCCACGCTCCCGCCTGGGACAACCCCATGGGCACCGACGGCTTCGAGTTCATCGAATACGCCGCCCCCGATCCGCAGGCCATGGGCGCCCTCTTCGAGCGCATGGGGTTCGTGGCCATCGCCCGGCATCGCCACAAGAATGTCATCCTGTACCGCCAAGGCGGCATCAACTTCATCGTCAACGCCGAGCCGGATTCCTTCGCGCAACGCTTCGCCCGCCAGCACGGGCCCAGCATTTGCGCGATCGCGCTGCGGGTACAAGACGCCAAGGCGGCCTGGGAGCGCGCCATCTCATTGGGTGCCTGGGCCTATGCGGGCCAGGCCGGCCCGGGCGAATTGAACATCCCGGCCATCAAGGGCATCGGCGACAGCCTGATCTATTTGGTGGACCGCTGGCGCGGCAAGAACGGCGCGCAAGAGGGCGACATCGGCAACATCGGCTTCTACGACGTTGACTTCGAGCCTCTGCCCGGCGCGTGTGGCGCGGGCGCCCTCAACCCCGCAGGCTTTGGCCTGACCACCATTGATCACCTCACACACAACGTGCACCGCGGTCGCATGAATGAATGGGCCGAGTTCTACGAGCGCCTGTTCAACTTCCGCGAGGTGCGCTACTTCGACATCGAGGGCCAGGCCACCGGCGTCAAGAGCAAGGCCATGACCAGTCCCTGCGGCAAGATCCGCATTCCGATCAACGAAGAGGGCAATGAGCAGGCGGGCCAGATCCAGGAGTACCTGGACCGCTACCGCGGCGAGGGCATCCAGCACATCGCACTGGCATCGACCGCTTTATGCGACACGGTCGATGCCTTGCAACTGGCCGGCGTGAAGCTGCTGGAGACGAGCCCGACCTACTACGAGCTCCTGCCCCGTCGCATCCCAAACCTGCAAGAAGACATCGCGGCCCTGCAACAACGCAACATCCTGGTGGATGGCGCAGCCGACGAACTGCTGCTGCAAATCTTCAGCGAGAGCCAGCTGGGCCCGATCTTTTTCGAGTTCATCCAGCGCAAAGGCAATGAAGGTTTCGGAGAAGGCAACTTCAAGGCGCTGTTTGAGTCTATGGAACTCGATCAGATGCGCCGAGGTGTGCTGCCGACCGCTCACACACCATGAATTAAGCCAAATTGCCTCATTAGGCGACCATCCTGCTTCGTCATCCCGATCCCGCGCGAAGCATTCCGCCTGGGGTGCTATTCTGCTTCTTCGCTCACACCCACCCTCCGGCGCAATGTCTGCGCTGTTCGGGCAGCGCACGGCGATCGCCGGCTGCCAAATCCCCTGTGACTCCGAAGGCGCTGACGCATGAACATGTACAAATGGATTACCGCCGCTGAAAAAGGCATCTTGATTCTGATCGCCTTGTTCACGATCTACAGCGTCGGCGCGGAGATGTACACGGTGGTCATGACCGGCAAGATCACACTGACCGACTTGCTGCTGATGTTCATTTACGCCGAGGTGCTCGGCATGGTGGCGGCCTTCTACAAGTACAGCAAGATCCCGATTGCCATCCCCATCTTCATCGCCATCACGGCCCTGTGCCGACTGATCATCCTGCAAGGCAAGGGCATCAGCACAGTCGATCTGATCTACGAGAGTGGCGCAGTGCTCCTGCTGGCCATCTCCGCCCTGGTCATCAAGATGGACCTGAAGTCGCCCTCCAAGGACTCAGAAGACGTCCACACGCGTGAACACTGATTCACCGACCCTTTTTCAAACTACCGCGCCAGGGATACCCACATGACTTCCGTCAAGCAATGCATTGAGAAAAAAGCGGCGACGATCTTCTCGGTCCGCTCCACGGACTCCACCGAAAAGGCCCTTCAGTTGATGCGAGACAACCGCGTGCGTGCCATCCTGGTGATGGACGACGGGGCGCTGGCCGGCATCGTGTCTCAGGGCGATTGCGCGATCAAGGTGTTGCTGCCCAATCTCGATCCCAAGACCACCCGGATCGCCAGCATCATGACCGCCAACCCGCTCACGGTCACCCCGTCGAACAGCCTGGACGAATGCATGGCCATCATGGTTCACAAACACATTCGGCACCTGCCGGTGGTGGACCAGAAAAAGGTCGTGGGCGTGGTGTCGATCGGCGACATCGTCAAGAGCGTGATCGAGCTCCAGGGCAATCAGATCAAGTTCCTGGAAACCTACATCAAGGGCCACGGCGGCTGACCGCACCCTGGTCCAGACGCGCCAACAGGTCCTCGGCATGTGCCATCACCGAGGGCCGAAACGCCAGGTCCACATGCGCTGCGCCCTCTAGCAAGCGGTTGTCCGCGCCTGGCAGGGTCGCTGTGGAGGGCGGCATCACGATGTTGTCGCAGTTCGAATACCAGCAGGTAAAACGCGCAGCCCGCGTGGGCGTCCAGTCCTCGCGCAAGGCCTGTATCCACGCGCTGTTCTGACGCATCTGGCGTCCGTTGGTGAAATGGCTCCATCGCGCCAGCCAGGTGCCTGCGTGCGGGCTTCCCAGCGTCACCACATGCGCCACGATCTGCGCATCACCCTGAGTGCGCAGCCAGGCCCGCGCCACCAGTCCGCCCATGCTGTGACACACCAGCACCGGCGGCAGTCCTGTGGCCTGACGCACACGGTCCACCGCCTCCTGTACCTGGGGCACATAGGCATCGATGGCGCCGAACACCGGCTCGAGGTTCACCGCAGCAAAGGCCCGCCCCTGCGCATGCAGGCGATGTAGCCAGGGCGTCCAGAAGCCCCGGTTGCACACGAAGCCGTGCACCAGCACCACCCCATGACGACCCGCCACCCGATCACCCGTCAGTTGATCGGGCATGACGCGCCAGCGAAAGGGCTGGCGCCAGGCGAACACCCGAAAGGCCATCACCACCTCGCGTGCCCACGCGCCGACCATCTGAGCGAGCGTGGCACGCGGCGCCGGATCGTCGCGCGCGACATGCGTCAGCAGCACGAACTCCATCGCCAGAACGATCGTGTAGCCCAGCGTCGCCACGAAAAATCCTGTCAGCGCCCAGGCGCGCGACACCGGCCACCAAGCCGCCAGCCAGGTCACGGCACACACCAGAGTCCACAGCGTCAGCGCTTGCTGCAAGCGCGCCAGCGTCGATGAGGCGGGTCCGTTGGGGGGCATGGCGCGAGTATGCCGGGGTCACACCCTAGGACAAGCCCGGTGTTCCGTTCCCGCACAGGGCGAGACAATGCCCCCACAAGGAGACAACATGGACAGGCACTGGCTCGCGAGCTACCCCGGCGGCGTCGCGCACGACATCGACGTGACGCAATATCACTCCCTGACCGTCCTGCTGGAGGAGTCGTTCCGCAAGAACAAGGATCGGCCCTTCTCGGTCTGTATGGACCGATGGATGACCTATGGTCAGGTCGACACGCTGTCCGCGGCCCTGGGTGCGTATTTGCAGTCGCGAGGCCTGGAGCCCGGCGCACGCGTGGCCATCATGCTGCCCAACCTCCCCCAGTTCGCGGTGACCATGGCGGCCATCCTGCGTGCCGGCTACACCTGCGTGAACGTCAACCCCCTCTACACCGCGCGCGAACTCGAGCACCAACTGCGCGACTCCGGCGCGACCGCCATCGTCATCCTCGAAAACTTCGCGCACACGCTCGCAGATGTCATCGACAAGACGCAGGTGCGCGAGGTCGTGATCACCGGCTTGGGCGATCTGCTCGGGTTCTGGTATGGCCGCTGGCTCACCTTTGCGGTGCGTCACCTGGCGAAGATGGTGCCGGCCTACAAGTTGCCTCTCACGAGTGATCGGGTGGTCACCCCCTTCAAGCAGGCGCTGGCTCGCGGCGCCACCCTGTCCCTGCGCCCAGGCGGTCAGACGCTGGACTCGATCGCCTTCCTGCAATACACCGGCGGCACCACCGGCCTGTCCAAGGGCGCGGTCCTCACGCATCGCAACATCGTCGCCGCCATCTTGCAGGCCGAGGCGTGGTTCACGCCGGCACTGGGCAAGATCGGCGACGTCAGTCGCACCAACAGCATCGCGGCGCTGCCGCTGTATCACATCTTCGCGCTCACGCTGTGCCTGCTTGGGATCCGCTGGGGTTCGCACATGACCCTGATCCCGAATCCGCGCGACATCGGCAAATTCGTTCAGGTGCTCAAGCAGCGCCCCTTTCACCTGCTGCCGGCAGTCAACACCCTGTTCAACGCCTTGCTACAGCACCCGCAGTTCAAGTCGGTCGACTTTTCCAATCTGTGCGTCTCGCAAGCGGGTGGCATGGCCGCCTCCGAGGGGACGGCACGCCAGTGGCAAAAGGTCACGGGTTGCGCGATGGTCGAAGGCTGGGGCATGAGCGAGACCTGCGCGATCGGCACCAACAATCCGGTCAACGCCACCGAGTTCTCGGGCTCCATTGGCCTGCCCCTGCCAGGGATCGACATCGCCATCAAGGACGACGAGGGCAAGAGCCTGGCGCTGGGTGAGTCCGGCGAGATCTGCATCCGCGGTCCCAACGTGATGACCGGCTACTACCAGCAGCCCGAAGAGACTGCCAAGGCCTTCACGCCCGACGGCTACATGCGCACGGGCGACATCGGCATCATGGACGAACGGGGCTACACCAAGATCATCGACCGCAAAAAGGACATGATCATCGTCAGCGGCTTCAATGTCTTCCCGAACGAGCTAGAGAATGTGATCTCGCTGTGCCCGGGCGTGGTGGAATGTGCAGCAGTCGGCGTGCCCGATGCGATGCAGGGCGAATCGATCAAGGTCTTTATCGTCAAAAACGATCCCTTGCTCACCGAAGACGACGTCGCACGCTATTGCCGCGAGAACTTCACCGGCTACAAGGTTCCGAAGTACATCGAGTTCCGCGACGAACTGCCCAAGACCAACGTGGGCAAGATCCTGCGGCGGGAGCTGCGCGCGGGCAAGTAGGATGCGGGGGTGAGCACCCCGATTGCATTACCCGCTGGCGTCCAGGTTTTCGAGCGAGGATGGCTGTCTGCCAACAACATTCTCCTGACCGGGGACGGGCCGACCGCCCTGATCGATAGCGGGTATTGCACACACGCGCCGCAGACGTTGGCCCTGGTCGACCAGGCCTTGAAGGGTCGCCCTTTAGACCTGTTACTCAATACGCACCTACACAGCGACCACTGCGGCGGCAACGCTGCTTTGCAAGCGGCCCACTCGGGTGTGCGTACCTGGATTCCCCCCGGTCACCTGCAGCAGGTGCGTGACTGGGACGATGTCGCCCTCACCTATGTGCCCACCGGCCAAACATGCCCGCGCTTTCAGGTAGATGAAGCCCTGCGCCCGGGCAGCGTGGTGCATTTGGGCGCGCAGGCCTGGCAGGTGCATGCGGCGGCGGGGCACGATCCGCACTCCATCGTGCTGTTTGAGCCGCATTCCCGGACGCTGATCTCGGCCGATGCCCTGTGGGAAAACGGCTTTGGCGTGGTCTTTCCGGAGTTAGAAGGCGAGCAGGCGTTTGACGAGGTGGGTCGTACGCTTGATCTGATCGAAGAACTGGACCCGGTTTCCATCATCCCTGGGCATGGCGCCGTGTTCGGACAGGTCGATCGCGCGCTGGCAGTGGCCCGCAAGCGACTGGCGGGCTTCATCGCGTCGCCGGCCAAGCATGCGCGCCACGCCGCCAAGGTCTTGCTGAAGTTCAAGCTGCTCGAAGTTCAGGGCTTCACATCCCAGGCCCTTCACCAGTGGGCGCTGCACACGGCCTACCTGGACATCATCCGACGGCGCTGGGAGCCCGACGCAGACCCGGCGTCCTGGGTCGAGGCGCTCGCGGACGACTTGGTGGGGTCAGGTGCGGCGTCTCGGGCAGACGGCCGGCTTTTGAACGCTTAGACCGGCCGGACGCATTCCACCTCTGGCGGGAGGGTCACCCGCCTCGTAGAGATAAAGCGGCCCATAAAATTGTAATTTCTGATTGTCGGCCTTGGGCGTCAATCAGGATGGACATTCACGCAGACTTCAATAGGACACAGCATGAACCTCTACATCATGGCGTTTCTGGCCTTTGGTTGCTTTTTCGGGCTGGCCACTTTCTCAAACCGGCATCTTTTCAGCGAAGGTCCGCACCGGCCTGAGGCGGGCGCGTCGATCAGCGAGAAGGGCGCCTGGGCCTTTTGGGTGGCGATGTCCACGCTGCTGTGGCCCATTTTGGTCCTGTCGGGCCTGAACACCGCCTGGGTGCTGGCCAAGCGCAGGGCCCGCGCTTCTAAGTAGCCCGTCAATCAGCGCTTCTAAACGAAGCCATAAAAAAACAAAACCCCCCTCAGTATTATCTGAGGGGGGTTTTGAGGGCTGTAAGAGCCTGGCGATGTCCTACTTTCACACGGGAATCCGCACTATCATCGGCGCAGAGGCGTTTCACTGTCCTGTTCGGGATGGGAAGGAGTGGGGCCACCTCGCTATGGTCACCAGGCATAACTTGTTGTCATGTTGACTGGGTCAACACGACCAATTCATAGAGCTTCGAATCAGCTTTTGGGTTGATCTTTCGATCGTTTTTGATTGCGCCGACCATGGG